>Ga0070741_10001100_pt1 | contig 86545 bp, 74 predicted proteins | sample Coa_R1_4_FD_66440 | JGI IMG/M metagenome (GOLD analysis project Ga0070741, IMG submission 66440) | Surface soil microbial communities from Centralia Pennsylvania, which are recovering from an underground coalmine fire - Coalmine... | ecosystem: Environmental > Terrestrial > Soil > Unclassified ... | reverse complement strand
GGGGGCTTTGCCGGGATTCCGCTAATCATCGGCGGCGCGGAGCTCTTGACCAGTGACCGTCCGTCGTTGTTTGTCGCGCAGCTCTTTGTTTTTGCAATGGCGATTGCGTTGGTCGCCTTGATGCCGTCGGAAATTTTTGACAAAGATACCAACACGAATTTCCCGTCAGTCCTTGTCGGCGCGGTGCTCGCGATGTTCGGCGCATCCATTTTGCTCTTGACGCTGCACGAAGGCGTGGGCATTGGCGTATTGATTGGCGCGGCGTTGGCGCTGGGGGGAATTGCGCTATTGTTTCGTTCGGTGCTCGGCGTACTGCGCGCGCGGTAATGCGCTGTGCGAAAGGAATGCCGCGCAAGATTTTCTTCGCGCGGCATTCCTGTTTGCCAAAAAAATTTATGAGGCTGCCATTTTGCCGCCGCTCATTTCCGCTTTCATCCCGCGCAGTTTCCACGCGAGCGCGAGCAGCAGGATGCCAAAGAGCAGTGCATACGCGCCGATAATCCAAACAATCGTCAACGCGCCCACGTCGGGGAAAAGGAACATCAGAATCCCCGCAATGACAGAGAGAACACCGGTGAGCGCGAGCCAAAATTCGCCCCGGATTTCCTGACGCAGCCGAATCGCGGCGACGACTTCGAGGATGCCTGTGACAATCGCCCATGCGGCGATGACAAACACCAGCGCCGCGCCGGTAATGCCGGGTTGAAAAAAGGTGATGACGCCGACGACGATGCCCAAGATGCCTTCGAGCAGCATCACCCACCATCGCTCGTTGGCGGTGCGATGAGTAAAGGCGGCGATGATGGTAAAAATGCCGTCAACGAACGCGTACGCGCCGAACCAAATGACGAGCACGAGAAACGTCAAGCCGGGTATCACGAAGGCTACGATTCCGAGTAGAATCGCCGCCACGCCGCGCAGCGCGACCCACCACCAGTTATTTGCCAATTGTGCCAACATCGCAAACCTCCTTCGAAAATACCTCACCCCCTGTCCCCGCTCCTACAAAGAGAGGGGAGATTTTTATCTGTGGTGGTGAGGGAACCGCTCATAGGCGATTCCTATGGAGATAGATGACCTATTCCTTAAAACACTTGAAACACGCAAACGTTGCATAAACAAGAGGCGTCATACTGACGCCTCTTGTGCTCTGGCAAGATTTTCAAAAAAGCGCATGAAGGATTCGATGCCGCGAAAGTAATTCGGCAAATAGAGTCTCTCATTCGGTCCATGAATTCTGTCGTCGGGCAAGCTGAAACCGAGCAGCACGGTATCGGCGCCGAGTTTTTCGCGGAGCATGGTCACGATCGGAATACTGCCGCCTTCCGCGACAAAAATAGGTTCTTTGCCAAATGTGTCGCGGAGCGCGGCACGCGCGGCGCGCGCCCCAATGCTGTCGCGGTCGAGCAAAACGCCGGGCGCGCTCCCTGTGGTGGATTTGACCTCCCAACGAATGGTCGGCGGCGCATGCGCGGCGAGATACGCTTTGAGTTGTGCTTCCACCTCTGTGTGGTCTTGATACGGCACGAGCCGCATCGAAATTTTCGCCATCGCTTTGGCGGGCAGAACAGTTTTCGACCCCTCACCGGTAAAGCCCGAAAGCAGTCCGTTGATTTCTAACGTCGGGCGCGCGCCCACGCGTTCTTGCGTCGTGAAACCCTTTTCCCCCCACAACTCGCTCACGCCCGCCATCGCTTTCCACTGCTCATCGTCCATCGGCAGCGCGGCATAGTCGGCGCGCTCTTGCGGCGTGAGCGTGCGCACCTTGTCATAAAAACCGGGCAACGTGACGCGCCCGTTTTCATCGTGCATCCCGGCAATGAGTTCGCACAACGCCTGCGCGGGATTATGAATCGAACCGCCAAAAAGTCCCGAATGCAAATCTTGCGCGGGTCCGTACACCCACAATTCGAAATACGCCAAGCCGCGCAGTCCGATCACCAATGACGGTTGCTCCGCGCCCAAGATGCTCGAATCGGTATTGAGGCATAAATCGCATTTCAACATTTCGGCATGTTGGTCAATGAATGTGCCGAGATGTTTCGAGCCGATTTCTTCTTCGCCTTCAATCAAGACCTTGACATTCAGCGGCAAACTGTCCGTGCGCCGCAGCGCTTCGAGCGCTTTGAGCACTTCATGGATATTGCCTTTCGTGTCCGATGTGCCGCGCCCGTAGAGATTGTTGTCCCGAATCGTCGCGGTAAAGGGCGGCGTAATCCATTCGTCCAACGGGTCGGCGGGTTGGACATCATAATGCCCGTACACCAAAACGGTCGGTTTGCCGGGCGCGTGCAGCCATTCGCCGTACACGACGGGATGTCCGCCTGTGGGCATGATGGCGACATTTTCCAGACCCCCGGCGCGCATATTGGCGGCGACCCATTCCGCCGCGCGGCGCATGTCGCCTTGGTATTCGGGCAATGTGGAAATGGAGGGAATGGCAACGAATTCTTGCAGCTCTTGGAGAAAGCGTTCGCGCTGCTGTTGCGCGTACACCATCGCGTTGGTGGATGCAGACATGCGGGATCCTTGATCAAAGATTCAGTACAACACAAAACGCGTGCGATTCTAGCACCGCAGTTCGCGTCGGTCAACCGTTGTGATATAATTCGAGGCAAGCGATTCCGCAAAGGAGCGTACCTTATGCAGCAAGCATTCGTCAGTCTCATTTGTCTTGGTTTTTTCTTCTTGGTTCTTCTCGTGCTCATCTTGAGCGCAATTCGCGTCGTGCGCGAGTACGAACGCTTGGTCGTCTTTCGCCTCGGCAAAGCGATTGGCGAAAAAGGTCCGGGCATTGTCTTTCTCATTCCCATCGCCGACCAGCCGGTCAAGGTGGACTTGCGCGAACAATTTCAGGAAATCCCGCATCAGACCTGCATCACCAAAGACAACGTCACCATCAGCGTGGACTTTTTGATTTATTCCAAAGTCATCAAGGCGGTGGATTCAGTCGTGCAGGTCGGCAATTTCGCGGGCGCGTCGCAAGGGATTGCAACCACGACACTGCGCGCCGTCATCGGCGATATTATCTTGGACGACGTGCTGGCGCAGCGCGAACACATCAACACAGTGCTGCGTACGAAACTCGACGAAGTGACAGAACGCTGGGGCGTCAAAGTCACGGCGGTGGAAATCCGCGAAATCATTCCGCCGCGCGATATTCAAGAGGCGATGACGCGGCAAATGTCGGCGGAACGCACGCGCCGCGCGGTCGTGACCGAAGCGGACGGCAAACGCCAAGCCGCGATTACGGTAGCGGACGGCGACAAGCAGGCGGTGATTCTCCGCAGCGAAGGCGAACGCCAGGCGCGCATTCTGCAGGCGGAAGGGTACTCGCTCGCGCTGCAAACCATCTTTAACATTGCGCGCAACATTGATTCCAAAACGTTGGCGTTGCAGTACATGGATACGCTCAAGCAGCTCGGCGCGAGTCCTTCGACGAAATATATTTTCCCGATGGAATTTACCAATCTCGTGCAAGGGCTGACGCAGTTTATTCAACAGGCAAGCACAGAAGGCAGTTCGACGGCAAGCGCGGTCGTCGTACCCGATTCCACCGCGCCGACACGTCCCACCATGCCGGAAACCGAGCCGCCCAGCGGGTCAGGCACCGGGACCGCACAAACGGGTTCGTAAGAAAAGTTCGGTATGGGCGACAGACAAACCTGTCGCCCAATTCTTTGTATGCGCGCGATGCTTTGCCCTATCGTCTGCCGCGCATATAATGCGATTCTATTTTAGACGGAGCATTCGCTTGTTTAATTTTCTCAAACGCGACAAAGACAAGACCAAAGAAGGACTGACCAAGACGCGCGAGTCCTTCAAGACCAAACTCCAAAATCTCATTTGGCTCGACAATGAGATTACGCCTGAATTTTGGACGGGGTTGGAAGATACGTTGATTCAAGCCGACCTCGGCGGCGAAGTGACGATGCAAGTCGTGGACGATTTGCGCGCGCGCGCCGACAAGGAACGCATTGTCAGTCCGAACAAAGTGGAAAACATCTTGAAAGAAGAATTGGTCAAGGTGCTGGAGGAAGCGGGACAGACCTCACCCCCAGCCCCTCGCCTACAAGGCGAGGGGCGCAGGGGTGAGGTTCCCAAACCCTATGTCATTCTCATGGTCGGCGTGAACGGCGCGGGCAAAACGACGAGCATTGGCAAACTCGCGCAATATTTTCGCGCGCAAAACAAGCGCGTCATTCTCGCCGCGGGCGACACGTTTCGCGCGGCGGCAATCGAACAGCTGCAAGTATGGGGCGAACGCGTCAAGGTCAATGTCGTCGCGCATCAACAGGGCGCTGACCCCGGCGCGGTTGCGTTCGACGCGTACCAGTCCGCCAAAGCCAACAACGCGGATGTGTTGATTATTGACACGGCGGGACGTTTGCAGTCCAAGACCAATTTGATGAAAGAATTGGAGAAAATCGCGCGCGTGTTGCAAAAGAGCGACCCGACCGCGCCGCACGAAACGCTGCTCGTGCTCGACGCGGTCACCGGACAAAACGGTTTGAGTCAAGCGCGCGAGTTCAAAAAAGCGGTGCCGCTCACAGGCATCGTGCTCGCCAAACTCGACGGCACCGCCAAAGGCGGCATTGTCTTTGCGATCGCGAAAGAATTGAAATTGCCTATCAAATACATCGGCACAGGCGAAGGCGTTGATGATTTGGCAGAATTCGACGCGCGCGAGTTTGTCGAAGATTTGTTTGAGGGCTAAAGCGCGTTGAACGTTCAAACGTTTGAACGTTCAACGGCACAACGAGACACAATTATGGAAGATTTGAAATCACGACTCAACGAAATGAACACTCGCCTCGCCACGCTCTTGGAGCGTCTTTGACCTGCCGTCCAAAGAAAAACAAATCGCGGCATTGGAAAAGCGATCGAGCGCGCCCGAGTTTTGGAATGACGCGCAGAATGCGCAAAAGGTGATGAAAGACCTCACCGCGCGCCAAGCCGAAGTGGCGCGTTGGCGCAAGCTGGAAACGCGTTTGCGCGACGCGCGGGATTTGCTCGACCTTGCCATCGAAGAAAACAACGCCGAAGAAATCAATCTGGTCGCGCAAGAAACCGCCGAACTCGAAAAAGAATTCGCGGACATTGAATTCAGTCTGTTGTTTTCGGGACCGTACGACCGCAACAATGCCGCGCTCTCTATTCACGCGGGCGCGGGCGGCACCGAAGCGCAAGACTGGGCGCAAATGCTCTTGCGGATGTATTTGCGCTGGGCGGAGAGTCACGGTTACGAGACGGAAATTTTGGAGGAAACCGAAGGCGAAGAGGCGGGCATCAAAAGCGTCACCGTCGAGGTCCGGGGCGAGTACGCCTACGGGCGTTTGAAAGCCGAGCGCGGCGTCCATCGCCTCGTGCGTCTTTCGCCGTTTGACGCCAACAATCGCCGTCACACGTCGTTTGCGTTGGTCGAGGTGATGCCCGAACTAGAGGACGAGACTGAAATTGAAATCAATCCCGACGACGTGCGCGTGGACATTTATCACGCGTCCGGGCACGGCGGGCAAAATGTGCAAAAAGTCGCGACGGCAGTCCGTTTGACGCACCTTCCCACCGGCATTGTCGTCACGTGTCAAAACGAGCGCTCACAATTGCAGAACAAAGAAAACGCGTGGAAAGTATTGCGCGGACGTCTGCTCGAAAAGAAAATCGAAGAACAAGAAGCGGAACGCGCGCGTATCAAAGGCAAACACGTCGAAGCGGGTTGGGGCAATGCGATTCGGTCGTACGTCTTGCATCCCTATCAAATGGTCAAAGACAATCGCAGTGGTTACGAAACCGCGCGCACCGATTTGGTCCTCGACGGCGACATTGACCCGTTGATTGAAGCGTATTTGAAATCGCAAGTGGCATAATTCACCTGTAGAGACGTTACGCTGTAACGTCTCGGCTTGGCAAACAGGGCGCGGCGAAATACGCGATTCCCAAAAAAGAGAGGCGGCAGTTCAAACTGCCGCCTTCAATTTTTCCGCGCGAGGATTTGGTTCAGGGCGTGACTTTGGCGACAAAGATGTCCGAGTTGCCAAAATTCGCCGGACACGAATCCTAGATGTTGGGGCGCGGACCCGTGCCCGCGCGATACGCGTCAATCGCCGGACACGGCGCGCCGTTGCGCGTGTCGGTCCACGAAAACCAGAATGCACCGTCGCTTCCCGCCGCGGCGCGAGGGTGTCAACTCAACCGGGAATGTGATGACATTTTGCCCATTGAACGCGCGTGAAAACAGGTGTAGAATGTCTGCGTTATTGTTCTTTGGCAAAACGGGTCTACACCCTGCGCGTGGAACGTTCTTTCCAGAAAGGCGCGTCACACATGCCAAACCATTTGTTAGCTGTGGCGGGCATCCCCGGAAACTTGCCGCCAAAATTGGTCTTGATGTTGACTGCTTTGGCGCGAGATTCTTTTTCGCTGCGTGAGCTGTGGTGGTTCACGGTTGCACTTTTAATGATTGACAACGAGCACGCCTGGCGTGTTCGCACGCAGGAGCAAGGCGGACGAATCTGGTTGTGGTTTCGCACACGGAACGGCGACGAATTTCCGCTGCCCGACCCGGGATTGTCCGAAACGCAGGAACGCACATTGCTTGGCGTCCTCCGCGAGACCGTCGTGCTGCGACAAACCGAGCCCGAGTCGTTCGCGCCCGATTCGCCGTGGCGTTTGTGCGATTCCATCCCGCCCCTCGGCGCATAAAAGCCCCCTACCTCTCTTCCCCCTCTGCTTGATCCGCCAAGAGGGGGAATTTTTTTGGGCTTGCGTTTAGCCAAAGCCGCTGCGCCCGCCGCCACCGCCACCGCCGCCGCCGCTGCCGCCGGAAAAGCTGCTGTGGCTCGAAGAGCTGCTGCTGTGCCAACTGCTGCTGTCGCTCCCCGACCGACTGCTGCGACTGCCGGGACTCGACGAAGGATTGCTTGCCACAAACGTCGTCGCCGTCGTATTCAACATCGAAAAGAAACTAGCGCTGATGTTGTTGAGCGATGTGAACGCGCCGCTTGCCGCGCGATTGAGCGACGGCGCGGGCGCGGGACTGCTGGAACTCGCTGGCGACGCGCTGCCCGACGTGTTGGTTGACGCGCTGCCGGAGAATGGACTTGGACGGGTCGCGGTGGATGAGCTTGTGCCGCTTGGCGAGCCGTGTGACGCGCCGGCAGATGGCGGGGGAATGTACCATTTCGGCGCGGGCGTGTCCACCGCGGCGAATTTTTCCACCCATGTCTTGTCAATGCCGAACGCGATCGCATAGGGCAGATATTTTTCGAATTGCTCTTGCGCCGCCGCCACGTTCGTATATTTTTCGATGTTCTCCAAATAACGGCGAAACGCGTTCCACCGCGCGGCGGCTTGACTGCCTGCGCGCGTCTTGCGCGGCAAATAACGCGCGAGTACCATCAACGCGATGAGAATCACGCCGAGCGCGAACCATGGGGCGAGCGCGGGTAACGCAAAAAACATGTCCTCCGCGATGATTTGCGACGCGAGAATTTGAAACAAAAACGCGGCGGGACAAAGCATCACCAGCAGCAGCCACGCGATACTGCGATACTGTCCGCGCACGCGGTCGGGACGCGCGGCGAAATATCCGTCCGCGCGCAGTTCGTTGTACAAATTGTCGAACATGCTGTCCAACGCGTTCGTAAATTTTTCCCGAATCGTGCGCATGTTGCGGCTGGTCTCGCCTTGAAACAGACGCTGCATCAATTCGCGTTCGTACGGATGCGTCAAGGGCGGCGCGTCGTTCAGCCGCTCGAAAACGTAATCGTCGTTCGGGTCCGGCGTTTTTGCGCCTTGCGGCAGCGCGCGAATTTTGATGACGCCGCGCTGTGCCCAATCAATCAGCGTCGCCAACACATCGCGCACGTTCGCTTCTTCGTCAATCAACGTGCCCGCCAGCGCGGGCGTCAACACCTTCCCCGAACCCGGCGGCGCGTCCGGCGGCGCGTTCAAAAATTCGGCGGGCGCGGGAACCGCCACATCGCGTCCCTGTACAAACCACAACAGCAGCAAGCCCAACGCGCCGCCGACCAAAACCAAAAGTGTCGCGAGCATCGAATAAAATGTGAAACGCTGCGCGCGCTGCGCGGCAAGTTCTTGCGCCGCGACGATTTGGTCATCGCGCACCTGCCACGCTTGTTTAGACTGCGTGACTGCGCCGTGCGGAAACTGAACGCGGATTTCCCATTCCGTCCCATCCGCAAACGGACCGCCGCTGAAATTCACCGCGCTTCCATTCACAATGTCCGTGCCGCTGCGCGCCTGTCCATTCACGTACGTCGTCGCGAGGATTTGATTCGGCGGAAATTCGGACGGCAGCTGCATCTTGACGCGCGCCGACTGAATCGGATAGCCGCGCTCGGACTCGACAAACTTCCACCAAAATTGGTCGCCCTCGTCGTAAACGCGCAGCGCATCGTACAACGTGTAGCGCAGCTCGAACGTGCGCGTCGCATTCGTCGTCGGTTCAAAGTACCAGGTGAGTGTGCGTTCGCCCGCATCGGAGGTTACCTCAAAGGTATTGGGAATTTCGCCGCCGGAACGTTGATACGCTTGTCCGTTTTCGCTGACGCCCTGAAATTGCAGTGATGAAATGCGATTGAACGGAATCGTGCGAAACGCATAGCGAAATGGTCCGCCTTGAAAATTCACGACCCATGTTTCCACGACATCAACGTGCCCATCGGGATGCAGCAACATCTCCGCGTCGCGGCGTTCGACGACGACGCTTTTGCTCTGCGCGTGCGCGACCGAAACCGACAGCGCGGTCATGCCGACTAGCGCCACTACCATCAGGAGAATAATTCGTTTCATATCGCTTGATGAACGTTCCAACGTTTCAACGTTTCAACGTTTCAACGTTTCAACGTTCCAACGTTTCAACGTTCCAACGTTAAGATTCGCCTGCGCGACGCCGCGTTTGCCGTTGACGCGCCACGCGGGGTCGGCGTGATTCAGCGCGTCCACCTGTGCGGCGCGCAAACCGACAATGACATCCGACTTGAGCGTACGCAGACAGAGCAAGGGCGCGGGAAAATAACGCGTGGGATATTCAAAACTCATGGTCGCCTTCCAATGCGCGTCGCCGACCACGCGGCGATAGTTGACATCGCCTTTGAGAATCACAAAATCCGCCGCGCGAAATTGCTCGAACAAGTCATCGGGCATTTCAAAATAATGCAGCGGCAGCGGATAAAACCAATGCGTGCGCAGTTCGAGCCGCCCGGTGGATTGCAGCGCGCGCAAACGCTGCGCCAACGCGCGAGTTTCCGCATTCGCCGTTTGAAACGCGCGCAGCGTCCGTTCCACATCTTGCGGCAGCGCATCGGAAACATAATACGGCTGCGGTTTCAGGTGCATCACGATTTTTTCCACGCGGCGCGCGTGCAGCAGCGATTCAATCAAAGCCAAATCGCACGCGAGCTCCGTGCCCGCGTTGTCGGTAACATATACCAGCTGGCGAATGGCGCGCGCGCGGAGAAATTCCCACACGCGCGCCGCGTCGTCCGCCAAGAGATTCGCGCGTTCGTCTTGCAAACGCTCCGCGCGTCCGACCGTGCGTTCGACGTTGTACGACAGGTCCACGCGGTTGCCCCACAACGCGGCGTACAAAAGCAGCTCGAACGTTTCAAAATCGTCGGCGGTGGAAGAACACGCGGCGAGCAGCGCGGCGACGCGTTGGGGCGCGGCGTCGGGTTTCAGTTCCGCGTCTTTGAGCGCGGCGAACGGGTCGCGCTCGTGCCACGCGCCCATTTGAAAATAGCCGACGATTTCCAAAATGCGGCGGTAAAAAAAAGTTTCCGCCCAAAACCACGGCACGTCGAGCCACGAGCGCCCAATGTAGGGTTTGGAAATCTGCCGCCAAACATCCGCGTCGGGCGCATCTTCGCGTAATGGCTGAATGACGCCGTCGGCGATTTCGGCGCGAAATTTTTTGAACGCGCGTTTGAGGTCGGGCGAAAAATACGGCGCCTCTTCCATCTCCTGCAAAATGCGCGGGTCGCGCTCCGCCAGCGTATAGTAGGCAAAGGAATGCGGCTCGCCGGTCGTGAGCAGCGGCGGCAAAGTCGCCAAATCAATGCGGGGGGGGGGAATGTGGGGCTGGGTCATGGCAAACGGTTACATGTGTTCTGCGCGCGCCAACAGCGGCAGTATTATTTTCTGTAGTTGCTCGAGCGGTACGCGGATGTCTTCAAAGGACGGTCCTTGTTTAGTCGGAATCCCTTCGGCGATGAGATACCAATACTTAATTCCCAGCGCGCTGCAAATTGCCCAGTACACATTGACGACATAATTTGGCGAAAAGATTTCAACGACACGCGCGTGCGGCGGCGCAAACATCAAGTTCGCGTTGCCCGCGCCGTGACTGGCGACAATAATCTCGGCTTGCGAAAACAATGCGACCTGTTCTCGAAACGACAAATGCTCCAATTCGAAAACTTCAAAGCCATGCGCCGCCAGATATTGCTGCACCTCGACTTCGTTGACCACGCGACGCCACTTGGCGCGGCGGCGGCTGACATAAATACGCTTTTGATGCGCGCCGCCACGAATTCCACAGCCCTGCCAGATGCGTTGGCGGAACCACTTGACCTCTTCTGGCAAGTCGTAACTGCTCCGTTTCGTGTGGGAAGCAAAGTGTAATGTTTCCACTTGCCACGTCGTTTGTCCGTCAAAATGGAGGCGTTGGGCTTGCGGAATGCCAAAGCAATCCAGCGCGGCAGTCGCGGCAGGCGAAAGCTGCGCCGGAATGATGAACCGCGTATCGGCGGGCAACCGGTCCAGGACTCCGTAGAGCCGCATCATACTGTCGTGCAGCCAATGAAAATAATTCTGCCAATGAACCCACAAAAGGGAATAAAAATTACCTCTTTTGCGTTCCACATGTGACGCGGGCGCAGTTTTATAGTCGCGGTGACGTTCGATGAGATCGCGCGCAAAAGCCCATTCCAACGCATATTCGCCGGTCGGCAGTGCGAGCAGTCCGTCGCGTCCGACCAGCTGCGCCTGGGGCAAGCGCGCCAAGTATTTGGCGGGCACCTTCTTGTGCTGCGCGTTCGTAAATTCGGAACGTACGTTCGGCTCAATCGTTTGCGGCAATTGACGGATTAAGGTTTGCGGCGGCAAAATCTCGACGACATGCGCGCCGGGATATTCTGCCGCCCACGCGGCAATACTTTCGCACAGGGGAGCATTACCTTTTGCATACGGCGCGGGCTCAAAACCCAGTCGGCGTTCAAGAGAGCGGCGCGTGGAACGGAGTGTAGGCACAACCCCGCGTGTTTGCAGGGAACGCAGAAAACGCGCGGCAATGTTTTGACTCATTTCAAAATCCCAGCCCGCGCTCCTTCAAACTGACAAACTTGCCTTGCGCGCCAATCACCAAATGGTCGAGCACTTCGACATCGAGGAGCGAACCGGCTTTGACGATTTCGCGCGTGATGGCAGCATCTTCGGGCGAAGGCGTCGGGTCGCCGCTGGGATGATTGTGCGCGAGGATGATGCCCGTCGCATTATGACGCACTGCGTCACGAAACAATTCGCCGATGCGGACGACGGTGGTGTGCACGGAACCTTGATACACGCGCGGGCGCGCGAGCACGCGATTTTTGGTATCGAGCAGCAGCGTGCGCATTTCCTCTTGCTCCAAACGCGCCATGTCGGACAATAACTGCGCGGCATCGGCAGGCGATTTGATTTGCGGTTTTTCTTCCGGCGTCATTTGCGCGACGCGGCGTCCCAACTCAAAGCATGCTTGCAGCTCGGCAGCTTTGGCGGGACCGATACCTTTGATGCGCGCGAGTTCGGGAAAAGGCATGCGCGCGAGTCCGACGAGACGTCCACTCTGTTCCAACAAATCGGCGGCGAGGTCAATGACGTTGACACCTTTGTAGCCGGTGCGTAACAGAATGGCAAGCAGTTCGGCATCACTCAAGACGCTCGCGCCGAGATGCTGTAAACGTTCGCGCGGGCGTTCGTTGACGTGCATGGCATGAATGGTGTGAGCAGGCGCTTCACGGGTAGCGCGGCGGGGACGGGACATGGCGGCACAAGGAAAAATTTTTGCATCACGCGAAAGGATGCAAAGATTTTTTAGCCAGTGAAATCAAAACCATCCACGACGTTTGAAATACAGCAACATGCCGACGGGAATCGCGACCAGCGACGCGTTGACCAGCCAATACGCCATTTGATTTTCAAGAGGCATATAGCGCACAAAATTCATGCCGCCCCAACCGACAATAAACGAAATCGGCAAAAAGATGGTCGCGATGATGGTGAGCGTTTTGGTCACTTCGTTCAAACGATTGGATTGGACGGACAGGTATGTATCAAGCGTATTGCCCAACAAATCGCGCGCGGTCTCGATTAATTCATAGATGCGCGAGAGTCGGTCGTACAGGTCGCGATAGTACAGCGCGGTCTTGGAATCTACGAATCCGTACCGCGTGCTGGCGAGCGCGTTCATCACATCGCGCATCGGCGCGACACTGCGGCGCATCTGAATCAGAATGTGTTTGAGTTTGAAAATCTGCGAAAGCGTTTGCGGCGTGGCGCGGTCGAGCGTCTCGTCTTCGGCGGCGTCAATCTCGTCGTCAATTTGGTCGAGCAGCGGAAAGAGCGCGTTCGTGATTTCGTCCAGGATGAGATAGAAAAAAAAGTCGGGACCGAGGTCTTGGCGTTTGGCGTCGCCGAGAAAGCGTTTCAAGCCGAGGTCAATGGCGGGCAGCGTCTCGTTGTGAATGGTGATGAGGTAATCGCGTCCGAGAAAGACTTCGAGTTCGTGGTCGAGAATCTCGCCGTTCTGCCGCGTGAGCGAGTGCACGGTGATGAACAGGTAGTTCCCAAAATCGAGGACTTTGGCGCGTTCGTCGTACAGACGTACGTCTTCCATCGCCAGCGGATGAAGGTCGTACTCTTGTTGGAGCGCATCGAGCTGCGCGGCATCGGGCGACAAATAATCCATCCACTTGAACAGATTGCGCCCGCGCCCCAGTTCCATCACGCGCATCCCGTTGCGGTCCATGTCCATCGTTTGGACAATCGAAGAGGCAAGATGATCGGCAGACATCGGGTTTCTATTTTACCAGAATTTTCGCCGCCCGAAAGCGCGCGCCGGGATGGAACTGTCCATAATCCCGCAGCGTCTTTTGTAGCAAAGCGTCAATCAATTTCATTGACACGTTCCTGTCAAAGGGCTATAATCGTTTTGCAGGGCGAAACAGTTCCTCGGACCCTGTGCTCCACCCGACCCGTGCTCTCATTCTCGCGCGTCCCGTGCCCCGGCGAGAAGGATGAGCCATTGCGAGACCGAAACGTAAGTTTTCGCTCGAGCTGTCCCGGCAAAAGTTCGTCGCCGAATCATCGGATTGCAATCAAATTTGTATTTCATTACCACAATATTGGGAGGCACTATGCGACGTTGGATAGGATGGTTAGCCATAGCAATAGTTCTCTGGAGTTTTGCTCTCGCCGGACAGACCGCGCACGCGGGCAGCGGCGCGGTCTGCCAAGCCAACCCGTCTTCGGGAGTGCCGGGTACGCGCTTTGAAATGTCCTGCGCGGGATTCACGCCCAATACGTACGTCAATACTTATGTCGTCGAGCCCGATGGACGCGCCATCAGCGGCGCGCAAGTCGCCGGTTTCAACTCGAACGTGGGCAACGGCAATATCTTGACCGACAAGAATGGCGTCGCGCGTTTTTCGTGGCAGTCGGAAGGCGGCATGCATGACTTTGGCGGCGGGTCGTTTGCCCACCAATTGGGCAGTTGGACGTGGGTGGTGCATCAGTTGGGTTCCGCGCCAAATGTGGTGGCGAGCGGGCAAGTGCAGGTCAAGCTCGAGAATACCAATTGGGAACAGGTTAGCGCAACGCTGACCGCATCGAGCAGCAATTGGAGCACATTTCATTTTAGCGGCGCGGGTTTTTGGCGCGACGAGTATGTGAACATTTGGGTGACGCTGCCGCCCAATTGCAGTGGGCGCGCGAGTGTGGAAGGCGCGAGCGCGGACGACCCGTACTATCAAGGTCTGTTCGACGGATTCTTTGGACCCAACACCGTCAAAGCGAATGAACGCGGCGAAATTGCGTTCACGATTTTGTTTACCGCGCAGGCGTGTCGCGGCGAATATCATGCAACCGTGTATGCGCCGGGCAGCGGCTATAGCGCCATCACGGCGTTTACGGTCAAAGGCGACACAATTGCGGTGTCGTCTGACCGCCGCATCATTGCCGCGCCTCCTTCGGTGGACGCGTTGAATCCGGTACTGACGATTCTCGGCAGCAATTGGCGCGCCCACGCCGTCGTCAACTGTTGGTCTACGCGTCCCGATGGTCGCTCCTTTGACGTGGGCACCGTTACGGCGGATGCCGCCGGCAGTTTTGCGCTGGACATTCACATCAGCGGTACAGATTCCGAAGCGCCGTACGCGTCGGAAGAACCGGGGTTGTGGTCGTTGACCTGTCGCGCGCCCGCCGATGGCAGCGCCGCGTTGACCACAGTGGCGGTCCATGCATTGACGAGTGACCCGTAAGAAAATCGCGGCGCGAAACAAAACACCAAAAAAATTGGGCGACAGGCAAGTCGCCCAATTTTTTTGCATTTTGTGATTTGTCCCTCTGCGCGTCAGACGCTATAATCCGCGCACATGAAGTCTGCACGTTTCATAAGCATCGGTTTGTTTGCGTTTTTGGTCGTCGCCCTGCTCCTCGTTTTCGTCTCCGTCACACCGCTCAATCCATTTCAGCCCACCACGCCGTCACAAAACAGTACGCCGCGCGCGAATGCCGCCGCGCAAACTCGCGTCGGACAAGGCGCGGCGCCAACCGTCACCGCGACTCGCGCGCCGACGGACGAACCGACCGTCGAACCGACACAAGATGCCGTCATTCCGCCGCCGACGATTCCCGCAAACGCTTCTGAAGCATTCCAACAAGGTATCGTGCATCGGCGCAACGGCGATTACGTACGTGCGGCAACGTCGTTTCGCGCCGCCGTGCAAGAAGGCGGCGACCCCGCGCTAGTGCGTGAGGCGCAGTTTCGTCTCGGCGAAGCGTTGTATCTTGGCGCCGACTTCACGAACGCGGTCCCCGCGCTGCAAGCGGTGATTGACCAAAACGACGGCGATGCGCTCGCCACGCGTGCCCATTATTTTCTCGGCGATATTTTTACGCAGCAGCAAAAATACGACGACGCGCTCGCGCAATTGAAAATTTATCGCGAACGCTCGCGCGCGCTGCGCGGCGTGATCGACCGCGAAATCGGCGATGTGCTGCTCGCGTCGGGCGACAGCGCGGCGGCGCTCCAACAATACGAAACCGCGCTCCAAGACCCCGCGTTCACCAATGCCCAACGCGTTGCCGTCTTGAAAAAAATGGCGGACGTGTACAACCAACGCAGTGAGCCGTCGCTCGCGGCGGCGCGTTTGGAGCAAGCGTTTTCACTCGCGCCCGATGACGCCACGCGCGCGAATGTCGAATACTTGTGGGGCGAAGCGCTGTATGCCCTGAACGAACCGGACGCGGCGATTCAGCATTGGAAACACGCGCTCGCCGCCTACACGCTGACCGCCGGCGCGCATCAAGCTGTCGCGCGGCTGGTCGAACTCGACGCGCCAAACATCAACGAACTCCAACGCGGTATTGCTAATTACGCCGTCGGCAATTACGATTTGGCGATTCAGGCATTTCGCCGCTATATCGCCGCGCATGACGTGCCCGGCGCGGATGTGTTGTATTACGCGGGACTTGCATATCAACGCCAAGGCGATTACGCAGGCGCGTTACGCAATCTCGACGCGCTGCTGCAAAATTATCCGCAAGACAAACGCATCCCCGACGCGTTGTACGCCAAAGCCGTTTCGCAAACGCGGCAGGGCGACCCCGCCGCCGCGCTGGCAACCTTGCGCCAAATGTTGAAACTTGCGCCTGACGACGCGCGCATTGACGACGCGTATTGGAACGCCGCGCTGGCGTACGAACTCGCAGGCAACTATGCTCAATCCGCCGCTGCGTACACCGAACTCGCCAAGACTTTTCCCGCGTCGCCGTTCGCGCCGTTTGCCTTGTTCAACGGCGGCGTGAGCTATTATCTCGCGCAAAATTTGAAGCAAGCGCAAGCGAATTGGAACGCGGTGTTGAAAAATTATCCCGCGTCGCAGCACGCCGACAGCGCGGCGTACTGGCTCGGCAAACTCGCGCGGCAGCAAGGCGACGAAACCGCCGCCGTCCAATTTTTCCAACGCGCCACGCAGCCGCCGCGCTCGTACTATTCGTGGCGCGCGTTCGACGCGTTGAATCAGCCCGCCCCCCCCCCTTCGTACGACGTGAACGCCTACGCGCTGCAAGACAACCCCGACACGCGCGCCGAATTGGAAAAATGGATTGCCGCGTGGAGCGGCGCGCCCGCGTCCGCCGAACTGCCTGCTGCCGTTTGGAACGACCCGTCTTTTCAACGCGGCAGTGAATACGCGTCGCTGGCGCGGGCGCTCGACGCGCGTCCGCAGTTTCAAACGGTCAACGAAAATTTTAAAAGCAACGCGGCGGCGTTGTACGCGCTCGCGTTGTATTACAAAGACAACAATTATTTTTCGCTTTCGATTGACGCGGCGACGAAATTGGCGGCGCTCTCGGGACAGGACGAAACGCAGCAGCCGCGCCTTTTGCGCCAATTGATTTATCCCACGTATTATGCTGATTTGATTGTGCCGTACGCCCAGCGACACGGGTTCGACCCCGCGCTCTTTTTCGGACTCGTGCGTCAGGAAAGCACATTCAATCCGCTGTCGTATTCGTCGGCAGAGGCGCGCGGCTTGACGCAAGTAATCCCCGGCACCGGCGACTTGATTGCGCGCGCGTTGGACGTGCGCGATTTTCAACAGAACGATTTGTTCAAGCCGTACGTCAGCGTGCGCTTTGGCGCGTATTATCTCGGTAGTGTGTTGGACGCATTCAACGGCAATATTTATTACGCGTTGATGGGCTATAACGGCGGTCCGGGCAACGCGCGCAAATGGCAAAAGAATGATTTGGATGTCGCGGTCGAAAGCATTCCGTTCGCCGAATCGCATTTGTACGTGCGCACGGTGGTCAATCAGTATCGCGAGTATGTGAATATTTATCGCGAGAATCAAAACAAGTAATGAGCAATGAACAATGAGGGATGAGGATGCGGCGTTTTGTTTTGGCGATAATGCTTCTGAGTGTGTTGGTTCCAATGCTGCCCGATCGCTCGAGCGCCGCGATCGGTTCTCTGAAAATTGAAAACAGTGTGGCGCAAAAATTGGCGCAGGGCGAAACGACACGCGCGTTGATTGTGATGACGGAGCAGGCGGATGTCTCCGCCGCAAACGCGCTGCCGACCAAACAAGCCAAAGGCGCGTACGTCTTGAACACGCTGCGCGCGACGGCGGAACGCACGCAAGCCGGCGTGCGCGCGGCATTGGAGCGCCTGGGCGTAACGTATCGCGCGTACTATGTGGCGAACGTGATTGCGGTGGAGAATCTGGATGCGCGCGCGGCGACCCAACTCGCGGCGCGTCCCGAAGTGGGACGCATTGAAGCAAATCCCGACGTGAAATTCTCCGCGCCGGTTTCGTCTGTCCCTTCCACTGAAGCCGCGCCCAAGATTGGCTGGAATCTGCAAAAAATCGGCGCGGTCAGCGTGTGGGCGCAGCAGATTCGCGGCAAAGGCATTGTGGTCGCGAATGCGGATACGGGCGTGCAGTGGGATCATCCCGCGCTGCAGAAAAAATATCGCGGCTATGCGACCAAGACCGGGACGGTGAATCACAATTACAATTGGTGGGACGCGATTCACAGCAGCATTGCGGGCGGCACGAATCCGTGCGGATACAATTTGGGGCAGCCCTGTGACGATTATGGTCACGGCACGCACACGATGGGCACACTCGTCGGCGGCAATCATGATAACAAAATCGGCGTTGCGCCGCGCGCCAAATGGATTGCGTGTCGGAATATGGACAACGGCGTCGGACGCCCATCCACGTACATGGAATGCTTTCAATTTTTTCTCGCGCCGTGGGATTTGAGCGGGAGCAATCCCGACCCGACGAAAGCGCCGGACGTGGTCAGTAATTCGTGGGGCTGTCCGCCGAGCGAATTGTGCGCGCCCGACAGTCTAAAAATTGCGACAGATAATTTGCGCGCGGCGGGCATTTTTGTATCCGTTTCGGCAGGCAATGACGGTTCCAGTTGTTCCAGCATTTCCGACCCGGCGAGCATTTACAACGCGGCGACGACGGTTGGCGCGACGGACAGCCGCGACGCGCTGGCGAGTTTCAGCAGTCGCGGTCCGGTGACGGTGGACGGCAGTAACCGCCGCAAGCCGGACCTGAGCGCACCGGGCGTGAATGTGCGTTCCAGTCTGCCGAACGGGCGCTATGGCATGATGAGCGGCACTTCGATGGCGGCGCCGCATGTCGCGGGCGCGGTCGCGCTCTTGTGGCAAGCGGCACCGACTTTGCGCGGCAATGTGAAGGCGACCGAACGGCTCTTGTTCAAGACCGCTTATCGCGGCGTGCAAACGGGCAATCAAGTCTGCGGCGGCACGAGCAAGCACGACATCCCCAACAATCTGTCCGGATTCGGACGCCTCGATGTATGGAAGGCGTATCGGAATTTGCAGTAACAGATTAGAAAAGCGGTTGCATTTTTGTTTCATCTGCATGACAATAGACGCAATTTCGCTTTCCCCTTGCGAGGTCGTCATGAGCCAACCGCAGAAATCATTTCTCGATACGCTTCGTGATTTGCTCAACAGTCTGTTTCGTTCCCCCCCCCCTGCGCCGAGCGCGGGACCCACACCACCGCCAACACAGCCCGCGCAGCCGCCCGCCCCCGCCATCACCGATGAACCGCTGGCGCCGCTCGCGCCGCGCGTGTTGGTGATTGTCTATGATCCGGTGATTGACCCGTTGAAAAATACGCGGCTCACCGAATGGGGCAGGCAAAATCGCGGTTGGGCGCGCGTGGACGACTTGCTTGCGGGATATATCGCGGATGTGGACGAATGCAGCGGCGGCTTGGTGAAATACAATGTCGTGCAGCGCATTGACGTAGACGCGTTTCCGCTGCGGCTCAACGGCAAACGTTTCACCGCGATGGAATATTTGGATTTGTACACGGTCAACCCAAGCCAGTACAAAGAGCCCGACGACCGTTTCGATTATCAGGACTTGCTCAAGGAATTTAATCTGCTGTCGCGCGTCAACAATCACGAAATTGACGAAGTGTGGCTTTTTACGTATCCGTTTTCGGGGACGTACGAATCGGTCATGTGCGGCACGAACGCGTTTTGGTGCAACGGTCCCGTGATTGAAAATACGCCCGGGCGGCGTTTTGCGGTCATGGGCTTTTCGTACGAGCGCGGCGTCGGCGAAATGGAAGAAGATTTGGGACACCGTACGGAATCCATTATGGCGAAACTGTACAATGCCCAAGATTTTTTGCAATGGACGTACGCATACGACCGTTCACAAAACCCGTACGTCAAACTCGAGCCGAACAAATACGACGCGGTGAAATTTGCCGAGACGAATCTGTTTGCGAAATTTTTGTTGTACGATCGCATCGCGCCGGGCAACGCGCAGTGCGGCAACGTGCATTACGCGCCCAATTCACAAAAAGATTATGAATGGGGCAACCCGACGCCCGTCATTACCTACGCCGACGATTGGCTCACCTTTCCGAATTTGCCGCGCGCGCAAAAAATGCAAAACTGCAATTCGTGGGGCAACGGCGACATTCGCGGGCATCATCGCTGGTGGTTCAGTCGTTTTCCCAAAGCGGCGGGACGCCTCGACGGGATTCGCCTCAATTGGTGGTCGTACATTTGCAATGTCGCCGATGCCGAGTTTGACGCGCGCTAGAAATTTTTTATCGAATCGTCCAGCCGCCGTCAATCACAATCGTTTGTCCCGTAATCAACGACGCCGCCTCCGACGCGAGAAAGACGACCGCGCCCGCCACTTCCATCGGTTCGCCAATGCGATGCAGCGCCGCAATGCGTTCGATGACATCCGCGCGAAACGCGGGGTCGGACAACGCGCGCTCGGTGCCGGGCGTGTGAATAAATGTCGGCGCAACCGCATTGACGCGAATATTGTATTTGCCCCACTCGACGGCGAGACATTTCGTCAGATGCGCGATGCCTGCTTTGGTCATGCAATAGACCGATTCGGTCGGCAGCGCGACAAAGCCCGCTTGCGAACTCATGTTGATAATGCAGCCGGAATTTTGGCGCATCATCACCTTGCCCGCGAATTGACTCGCAAAAAAAGTGCCTTTGAGATTGCGCGCCACCGTTTCGTCAAACTCGTGTTCGGGCACCTCTTCCGCCCAATGAAGGAATCCGCCGCCCGCATTGTTGACGAGAATATCCAAACGTCCGAACGTATTCACCGTCTCGTCAATCGCGCGGCGCACCTGCTCGAGATTTGTCACGTCCATTTGTAAACGCCGCGCGCGGCGTCCCAACTGTTCGATTTCTGCCGCCAAGCCGTTATCGCGACTCACATCGAGCAAGCCCAAGGCGACATCGGCGCCGGCATGTGCCAATGCCAACGCAATCGCGCGTCCCAAGCCGCGCGCGGCGCCCGTCACCAAAGCGATTTGTCCGTTCAATTCAAAACGCGGATACGCGTCCATGCGTCACCTCGCAAAAAAAGATAGCGCTTTTGAATAGCGCTTGACGTTTTCATTGGAAAGAAATATACTCGCGTCGAAATTCTGCGTCAAGGCAAAATTCCATCCCGGTAAATTTTTCGCGCGTCGTCCTCGCCAACGCGACTCCAGTGCACGGAATTGGTATCGCATGAAACCAAACAAACCTTCTGTCACTCTGCGCGACATTTCCGCAAAATCCGGCGTATCCATCACCACTGCCTCGCGCATCCTCAATCATCGCGAAACCGGGATTCCGATTCGCGAAGAAACGCGCCAACGCGTCCAGCTCATCGCCGCACAATTGGGTTACAAACCGAATTTGTTGGCGCGCGGTTTGCGCGGCAGCCGCAGCTCGTTATTGGGCGTCATTGCGCGCGATATCTCCGACCCGTTCCACATTCAAATTTTGCGCGGCATCAACGACGCCGCCAACCGCCGCGCGTATCGCGTCTTTCTCGGACATGTGAATTATTCGCCCGACGCGGCGATGGTGTACGGCTCGATGTTTGAACAATCCCATGCCGACGGAATCATCTTGATTGGCGACATCAAAGGCGATGAAGCCGCGCTTCAGGTGCTCGCCGGGCAGCATCAATTTGTGGCGGGCGTCACCGACCGCATCGCGCGGCGTTTCTTTCCGGGTGTGTATGGCGACAGCCGCGAGGGCACACTGTTGGCGTTGGAACATTTGTGGGCATTGGGACATCGCCGTATTGTGTGCATTTCGGATTTGAGCATTCATGACGAACGTTTGCGCGTGGATGTGTATCGCGAATTCATGCAGACACACGGCGCACACGACGACGCGCGCGTGTATGTGACGACGCAAGAGCCGCAGCCCAGTTTTCATTTGGGCGTCGAATTGTTTGCGCGTTGGGACACGGAAGGCGCGACGGCAATTTATGCCGCGTCCGATACCATCGCGATTGGCATCATGCAAGCGGCGCATCAACGCGGCATCCAAATTCCCGAACAGCTTTCGATTGTCGGTTATGACAATATTGATTTCTGCGAATTCACGGTGCCGCCTTTGACCACCATCAGTCAAGACGGGATGCGGATGGGCGAGATCGGCGCGAATCTTTTGATGGATATGATTGAACACGGACGCGCCCGCGATGAGGTGGACGACGTGGTGCTGCGTCCGACGCTCATCGTGCGCCAATCTACCGCGCCGCCGCTGAATTGACAACTTGGATGCTTTTGTTTGCCGCAGTTTTGAAAACGCTGGATTATTCTGTCGTCGTAATTTTGGTGTTGCGTTCAAAATTTCCGGGCACGCGTCCGCGCAAACGCGCGAGCGCGAGCGCAATCATTTCGGGCACCAAAAATTCCATGAGCGGCAGCGCAGACGGCGCCACCGGCGGAAGTGAAAATACGTCCGACGCATTGGCTGGCTGCACCAACGCGGCGTGTCCGCCCGCCGCGCGAATATCGGGAACCAAACGCGCGTTGAGCTCTTGCGTCGGCGCGATACCTTGAAAGACCAACACAAACAAATCGGGCGCAATCATTTCCATCGGTCCGTGCCGAAACGCCGCGCTGCTCATCTCGGAACAAGGCAGCCGCGCGGCTTCCCGCAGAATCAAGGCGCCCGCGCCCGCCGCCGCCAGCGAAGGTCCGCGTCCGACCAGGACCATGTGTTGAATTGCTTTAAGGTTGTCCATCAGCGACATGACGTGCGTGGACCATTGCGCGAGATATTGTTCCATCATGTCGCTCGATTGCAGCAACTGCGCGCGGCGCGCGTCAAGGTCTTGGTGTGTGAATGCGGCGCTCAACATCGCCAATGCCGCGAGCGTGGCGATGTACGTTTTCGACGAGACCGAAAATTCTGCGCCCGCGCGAGTCATGATGACCGCGTCGGCAGTGCGCGCGAGCGGACTGTCGGCAGTGTTGGTAACGGCGAGGCAGGGAATTTTGGCGGCGCGGATGGGTTCAAGCAATTTGAGAATTTCGACGCTCTGTCCCGATTGCGAAACAGGGATGAGCAAATTGCGCGGGTGCAGCAAACGCGGCGCGTGATACAACAGCTCCGACGTTTCGAGGCGCTGTGCGCGGACGCCGGACGCGACGAGTTCCAATACGAGCGGTGCGAGCGCGTGATACGATGCGCCCATGCCGGTCAAAACGACCGTGTCCAATTCTTGCGCGTCGAATTTGGCGGTGAAATTTCGCAGCGCCTCGATCGGCAAAGGCGCGGCGAGCGTCTCGCGCAGCGCGCGCGGCTGTTCCAAAATGTCTTGCAGGTACATGCCGAATAATTGCGGGTCCATCGCGTGTGTCTCCATTCCATGCAGTTTTGTGGATTATTTCATCCGACGAAAAACAGTGATTGACAACCCCACTTCATGCTTATAGAATTTCCATACTCCGTAAAGGAGGTGACCGCTTACAAACCTCGATTCGTTTGCCCTCTGATTTGACACCCATTTGGATTTTCGCGCGTTGGCTCTACCGGTCACAACCGATTGAATGATTCTCTCAAGGAGGAGAAGATATGAACCGTCGCTCGATTCTTGTGTTCGTGCTCGTCGCCGCGGCGTTGCTGCTGCTCGCCGCGTGTCAGGGCGCTCCGTCGCCCACCGCCGCCCCGCTCACGACGGCGCCGCAACCCACGACCGCCGCGCAACCCACCAGTCCGCCAGCGGCGCAAACCGTTCACGTTGCCATCGTCAACAAGGACATGACCAAAGACGACATCGCCAAAGCGATTCAAGCCGAAGGAAGCGTTATCGTCGCAAACTGGACCTACACGGCGAATGACGCCATCATCAAACAGTTTCAGGACTGGGTCAAAAGCGAATACGGCGTGGACGTGAAACTCGACTATGTGCCTTCGCAATCGCCGACGATTTATCTCACAAATTTGTACACGGCGCAAAAAGCGGGCAATCCCGCGCCGTATGATGTCATGGCAATTGAGGAGAATTATTACTTTGACGCCAAAGCCAATGACGTGGTGCAAGACATTTATCCGTCGGGGTTGATGCCGAATTGGGACCGCGTGGACCCGCAGTTCCGCCATGACCCGCAGTCGGTCGCGTTCCAATCCACCGCGACGCCCGCGCCGATTTTCCACGCGGACAAAGTGGGCAGTTGGTTCAAGGACTGGAAAGACCTTGCCGACCCGCGCTTGAAAGGACGCATCACGATGCCGTTGTCGGGCGATGTGACGGCAGGCGGCTTTTTGATTGGCATCGCGTGGTCGCTCGGCAAGGATTACAAAAATGAAGCGCAGATGACGGAAACGATTGATTTCGTCTGCACGCAGATTCATCCGAACGTGTTGAAATACACAACCGATTCTGCCGAAATGCAGCAGCTCTTGCGCGCCGGCGACATTGACGTGGCGGGTTTTTGGAATTCGCTCGCGCGTCTCGAAGGTTTGAGCGGCGCGGACGGCACCAAAGATACGACGTACATTCCGATGGCGTCGGGGCAACCCGCCGTGAACGGTTACATGTGGGTGCCGAAAGGGGCGCCGCATCCAATTCTGGCGCAGCTCTTTATTGACTGGCGCCTGAGCGATGACGGTCAATTCCCCGGCGACGCGTGGGGCATTCCGCACAACGCCTGGGCGGAATACAACGAAGGTCTGCTGGGCGATTCGTACACCAAAGACATTCCGTCGTGGATTGCCAACGATTACTACAAGTATTACCCCAAACTCGAAGACATCCGCAAAGCGTACAAGTCCGTGGATTGGGACTATTACGCCAAGCATGTGGACGATTGGATGAAGCAGTACAGCAAGTGCGCAGGATAGAACCTCATCCCCAGCCCCCTCTCCTAACAGGAGAGGGGGAACGGGAAAGTGGTTAAGCTTATGGCTGAACGCGAAACGACTGTCACACCGTTTCAAATCGGCGAGGTCGTCGAAACGGGCGCACGCGCGCCGGCGCTGTTGAAAACGCGTCTGCCGGTGTTGCTGCTGTTGGCGCCGGCGCTGGCAGTCACGCTTGTGTTTCTCGTCGCGCCGGTTTTGTTTTTGTTGTTTATCAGCTTTACGGCGGGACGTTCCTTTTTGCAGGCGGTGCCGACATTTACGCTGACAAATTACACGTCCATCTTTACGGACTATTTGGAAAATTTGCGCGTGTCGCTCGGTCTCGCCTTGTTGGCGACGTTGGTGAATTTGGTGTTTGGTTTTCCGTTCGCGTACATTTTGATTCGCAAAGTGCAATATCGTGACATTGTGCGCGCGTTCATGATTTTTCCCATGTTCGGCGCGTTGTATATCGCGTTCGGCATGCGCTTTTTGCTTTTGTCGAATGGGATGTTCGGTCCCCTGATCAAGGCGCTGAACAGCATCGGTATTCAAATTCCGATTTATGGTCTGCACTCGGTCATTTTTGCGATGGCGATTTTCACTTTTCCGTTTATGGTGATGAATATCGGCGCGGCGTTATCCAACATTGACCCGAAACTGGAAGAAGCCGCCGCATGTCTCGGCGCCAAAAGATGGCAGACCTTTGTGCGCGTGCTGCTGCCGCTCGCGATGCCCGGCATTCTCGCGGGGGTGTTGATGTGTTTCGGATGGAATATCGGCGCGTTCGCGGAACCGGTGTTTCTCGGCGGCGTCGCGGAACAACGCGCGATTGCGTGGACGATGTATCAGCGCGGCATCATCAATTTCGATTTCGGACTCGCGTCAGCGATGGGCATTGTCTTGATGATCATTGCCTTCGCCGTCACGTATTTTTCGCTCCGCTTTAGTCGCGGCGCGCTCGCTGACTGAACGTTCCAACGTTTCAACCTTCGACGGTTTCACGCTTATGGCTGTAACGCAATCCTCCACATTTCGTTTTTCGCGGCATTTTACGGACGTGCTTTCGCATGGCTATATCTTGCTGATGTGCGTCGTGTTTGTGATGCCGTTCTTGGCGATTTTCCAATATTCACTCTGGAAAGGCGCGACACTCTCGCTCGACGGCATCCTTGGCAATTATCAATTCGTCTTTGGTTCGTTTCTGACGAACCTGCAAAACAGTCTGATGGTAACGGTCACTGCCATCACCATCAGCTTTCTCATTTCCCTGCCCGCCGCGTACGCTATCGTGCGTTATACCTTTCCGGGAAAACGTTTGGTGCTTTCGTTCCTCTCGATTTCGTTGTACGTGCCCGCCGTGACGTTGGGTTTGGGGCTCATTCTGCTCTACAATTTCGGGCATTTGTTTATCGGCTCTATTTGGAGCGTTGTATTTGCGATGGTGGTGGGCACGTATCCGTTAATGCTCACACCGTTGATTGTGGCGCTCAAAGATTTGCCGCCGTCGTTTGAAGAAGCCGCGTACTGTCTGGGCGCGTCGCGGTGGCAGGTGTTGACGCGCATCGTCCTCCCGCTCATCGGGCAAGGCATCGCGGCAGGTGTGCTGCTTTCGTTCATCATCGTCTTTAACGAATATCTCGTGACGCTGTTTGTCGTCGGCACGATTCCGAGTTTGCAGACCGCGCCGCTGCGCATCTTTGGCTTGATTCGTACTGCCGGTCTGTTGAATACCACCGCCGCGCTTGCCGCCGCGATGCAGATTGTTTCGTTCGTCGTCGTGATCGCCTTTTTCCGCATCGTCGGCACGCGCTATCTCAAAGGCACATACCTGATTTGAATGAAGAATGAACAATGCGCAATGCGCCAAGTCATTGTCCATTGTTCATTGTCCATTGTTCATTGCATGAGTCGCGTTCGTCTCGTCAACATTTCCAAAAGTTTCGGCAATGCCGTCGCCGTGAACGATGTGAATCTGGATATTGCCGAAGGAGAATTCGTCACGCTGCTCGGACCGTCCGGCTGCGGCAAAACGACAACTCTGCGCATGATTGCGGGGTTGGTCGAACCGAGTGCAGGCGAAATTTATTTCGACGACCAGCTCGTCAATCCGCTGCCGCCGAATCGCCGCAACATCGGCTTTGTGTTTCAAACGCACTCACTGTTTCCGCACATGACCGTCGCGGACAATATCGCGTTCGGTTTGAGCGTCAAAGGCGAAGACAAAAAAAAGATTCAAGCGCGCGTGGAGGAAATGTTGGCGCTGGTGGATTTGCAGGGTTATGAAAAACGAATGCCCGCGCAATTGTCAGGCGGGCAGCAGCAGCGCGTCGCCCTCGCGCGCGTTTTGGCGACGAATCCGCGCGTGTTGCTTTTTGATGAACCACTCAGCGCGCTCGACCGCAATTTGCGCGATACGTTGAAATACAACATTCGCGATTTGCAGCGCAAAACGCGCAAGACTGCCATCTACGTCACGCACGACCAATCCGAAGCGTTCGCGATTTCCGACCGCATCTTTGTGATGAATCAAGGGCACGTCGAGCAGGTCGGCACGCAGCTTGACATTTACTTGCGCCCGCAAACGCAATTCGTCGCGGAATTTATCGGCGCGAATAACGCGCTCTCGGGGCAAGTGGTTTCCACCGGCGAAACGGTCGGCGGACGCGATGTGTGGATTCGGGTCCAAGACCAACGCCTTCGCGCGCGCGATGACGTGGGTTTGCGAAACGGCGACCGCGTGTTGGCGTACGTGCGTCCCGAAAACATCCGCGTTCTCGAGGACGGCGCGGGCGCCAATTTTCTGAACACCGTCGAAGGCACGATTGAAACAATTATCTTTGAGGGTTCGACCGTGCATTTTGACGCGCGCGTCGGCGAATCGGTCTTGCGCGTCGAACTCGCGGGTACGGAACGGTTGACGGTTCTGAATCGCGAAGGTGCGCGCGTGCGCTTGGGATTCAACGAGGTGACGCTCATCAAAATATAATGGCGCACATTTTCGGCGTTGACATCGGCGGGACCAAAATCGCGGTCGCCGCCGTTTCTTTGCGCGGCGAAATTCTCGCGCGCACCGAAATCGAAACGCGCGCGGCAGAAGGCGCGCCGCGCGTCCTTGCGCGTTTGTGCGACGCGCTGCATTCGCTGCAACGCGAGGATGAATTGCTGGGGATCGGCATCGGCTGCACCGGACCCGTTGACCCGCGCACCGGGCACGTGAGGAATCCGTACACGCTGCCGACATGGGACGATGTGGACATTGTTTCGCCGCTCGCGCAGGAATTCCACACACGCGTGGTTTTGGAAAACGACTGCGATGCTGCTGCGCTCGGCGAACATTGGATGGGAAACGCGCGCGGCGCAGACAACGCGGTGTACATCACCGTCGGCACCGGCATCGGCGCGGGTTTGATTTTCAACAACAAATTGTATCGCGGCGTCGGCATGACGGCAGGTGAAATCGGACACATGACGATTGAACACGATGGGGTGCCATGTTATTGCGGCGCGCGCGGCTGTCTCGAAATGCTCGCCGCAGGTCCCGCGATTGCGCGTGCGTACGAAATCAAAACCGGCGCGCGTTCCATCACCGCGCGCGAGGTGATGGAACGCGCGCGGCGCGGCGATGCGAACGCGCACGCGGTGATGGAACAAACCGCGTATTATCTCGGCGTAGGTTTGGCGAATCTCATCACGCTGCTCGTTCCCAACATGATTGTGCTGGGCGGCGGCGTCATGCAACATTTCGATTTGTTTTATCCGACGATGCGCGCGACGATTACCAAAAACGCGACGCTCGTTCCGTCCACCCAAGTCAAAATTGTCCCCGCCGCGCTCGGGCAAAACGCGGGCGTCATCGGCGCGGCGAAAGCGCTGCTGGAAAGAATGGACAATGAATAGGGCGCGTATCGCAAAGAGCACGATTGCACGAACGCACGAATCGCACTATCGCACTACATGACAAATCATAAATCATAAATCAAAAATCAAAAATGTCCTCTCCACTCTCCAATCTCCAGTCTCCAGACTCCATTCCTGCCGAAGACCTCACGCGTCAATACGCAAACATCGCGGACGAAATCAACGCGGCGATTCATGATGTTTTGCCGCGCGGCAAATATACGCTCGGTCCCGACCTCGCCGCGTTCGAGCAGGAATTTGCCGCGTACTGCGACTGCCAATATGCGCTCGGCATTGCGAACGGCACCGAAGCGCTGCATCTCGCGCTCGCCGCGTTGAATATCGGCGCGGGCGACGAAGTAATTACGGTGTGCAATACGTACGCGGCAACCGCGTTTGCCATTTCGTACGTCGGCGCGCGTCCGGTGTTTGTGGATGTGGACGAGAAAACCTTCAATCTGAATGTCGAGCAGGTCGCGCGCAAAATCACGCCGCGCACGCGCGCCATTTTGCCGGTGCATTTGTACGGGCAGCCCGTCGAACTTGAACCACTACTCGAACTTGCGCGCCAACACAACTTGTTTGTGGTCGAAGACGACGCGCACGCGCACGGCGCGACGTATCACGGCAAAAAGGTCGGTTCGTTCGGCGCCATGGGCTGCTTTAGTTTCTATCCGAGCAAAGTTCTCGGCGCGTACGGCGACGGCGGCGCGATTACAACCAACAACGCCGAGTTGTACGAGCGCGTCAAGGCGCTGCGTTACATGGGGCAAAAAACGAAACACGCGCACGACGAAATCGGTTTTCAACAGCGGCTCGACGAATTGCAAGCGGCGATCCTGCGCGTGAAACTGCGGCATCTCGACGAATGGATTGCGCAGCGACAGCGTTGGGCAAAATTGTATGACGCATTGCTGCACGACTTGCCTGTTATTACACCGCACGTCGCGCCGGACCGCACGCACGTTTATTATTTGTACACGATTCGCGTGGACGCGAAACGGCGCGACGCGCTGCGCGAATTTTTAGCCGCGCGCGGCATCGGCACCCAAATCATTTATCCGCAGCTCGTGCCGTTTCAAAAAGCCTATGCCTCGCTCGGCTATCAACCCGGCGATTTTCCCGTTGCCGAAAAATTACGCGACGAAATCATTTGCCTGCCGATGTTTCCCGAATTGACAGAAGTTCAAGTACGTCGAGTTGCCGAAACGATTGCGGCGTTCTTTGACCAATACACTGCAATCTGAAAGCGGCAATCTGAAATCTGCAATGTCTAACCTCGTCGTCCTCGGCGGCAGCAGCGTCGCCTCACCTGAATTGATTGCCGCACTCATCCCGCACGCGCCCGAATTTCCGTTTCGCGTTGTGTTGGTGGGGCGTGATGAAAATAAACTCGCGCGCGTGGGAAACATTTGCGCGCGACTCGCGTCGGCATCCCCAAATTTACGCGTCGAGTGGACAACCGATTTGGCGCGCGCGCTCGAGGGCGCAAATTTTGTCTTGAATCAAATTCGCGTCGGCGGGCTCGCGGCGCGCGCATTCGACGAATCGTTTCCGCATCGTTTTGAAATTCCCGGCGAAGAGACTGTCGGTCCCGGCGGTTTCGCGAATGCCCTGCGCACGATTCCGGTGTGTGCGCAATATGCGCGCGAGGTCGAACAGCGCGCGCCCGACGCGTGGTTCATCAATCTCACGAACCCGGCGGGCATGATTCAACGCGCGCTCGCGCAAACGACGCGTGTGCGCGTGGTCAGCGTGTGCGATTCGCCCGTGACGTTGCTGGAGCATGTCGCGCGGTTGGTGAATGTGCCCCACGTGGAATTAGATTTCGATTACGTCGGGATGCTGCATTTTGGTTGGATTGTCGGCGTAAAGCACAAGGGCGTTGACCTGATGCCGCGTGCGTTGGAAAATATTTCGCAATTGCCCGGTCTCGTTGCCGACGCGCGTTTGGTGCAAGCAATGGGCGCGATTCCGCATCCGTATCTGAATTATTTTTTCGCGCCCGAACAAATGCTCGCGCGCCAACGCGCCAAAGGACACACGCGCGCGGACGAATTGCAGACGCTCGAAACCGAACTGTTGAATGCGTACGAAGCGGGCGACGCGTCGTCCATCAAAAAGCGCGCGGCGGTGTGGTACGAAAAAATCATTGTGCCGGTTCTGCTCGCGTTGATCCGCGGCGGCGCCGCCATCGTGAATACGCGTAATGATTCCGCCGCGTCATGGTTGCCCCCCGACACGATTGTGGAAACACATTGCGCCATCCGCGCGCAAGCCATTCGACCGCGTCCGTTCGCGCCCACGCCGCGCGACGCACAGGCAATGCTGCAAAGGAATGCCGCGTACGAAGCATTGGTCGTGGACGCGATTTTGAATGATTCGTACGACACGGCGTGGCGCGCGTTACGGTTGCATCCGCTGATTGCGAATGCGGCGCAAGCGCGCGAAATTTTGGATTTGGTATGGGCATCGCGCGGGTATCCGTCATTTTGATTGGACGCGGATTGGCGCGGATAAACGCGGATGCCAAGACACAAAGATTTTTTCGCTTACGAATCAGTGACGCGATAGAGCAGATGAAACCTCTTTCTCTTGACGCCGGATTTTCTCTCACCCTCGATAACGAACAGGTATTGTTTGGCGACGACGTTGTGATTGCCGAAACGAAAACACGCGCGCGCGGCGAACTCGCGGCATTCGCGTTGGACGCGTCGGCGTGCGTTCCCGCTGCGGCGATTCAATATTGGATGTATAACAGAATTGCGGCGCGCGCGGATGCCTTAAGGTTGCAAGATTGCGACGCGCAGTACGAATTAACGCTGCTCTTGCCGCATGCGCTCGGCGCGGAATTGCCCAAAACGCTCGGGCACATTCATAACGCGCCATCGCAAAACGGCGCGACCTTTCCCGAAATCTACGAGGTGCTGTGCGGCAGCGCGTACTTTTTGTTTTATCATTTGGATGAAACCAAAACGCGCGCTACGTTTTGCGGCTATGTCTCTGCGCGCGCAGGCGCACAAATCGTGATGCCGCCCAATACGTATCATCTCACCATCAACGCGGGCGACACGCCGTTATTGTTCGCCGACGTGATTTCCACACAGGCGCGCGGTTTGTACGACGACGTGCGCGCGACGCGCGGCGCGCCGTACTATGCGTTGACGGATGGGACGTGGCGGCGCAACGCGATGTTTACGGGTGCCGCGCCGTTGTTCGAGTGTCCACGATGGCGCGTAAAAACGAATGCGCCGCTGTACACACAACTTGTTCAGAACCCCGATGCGTTCGATTGGTTAAATGAACCGGCAAGGTTTTGGGAGAAATTTTCTCGTCGTTACGACAAAGGCATATGATTCCCGTCGTCGGTTGTTGTGATGTGGGCGGCAGCACATTGCGCGTGGCGCTTGTGACGCGCGACGGCGCGGTGCTGGAGAAAAAAACCAGTTCGCATTCACATCCCGCGCCTGACGCCGTGATTGACGCGATGGCGCGCAACCTTAAGGAAATGGCGCGCGAGAAAAATGTGGAATTGCTTGCGGTCGGCGCCGCTGTTCCCGGTCCGCTCGACCCGTGGCGCGGTGTGGTGCATTTTTCGCCGAATCTGCAATGGCGCGAATTTCCTTTCATGGATGCGCTGTCGGCGCAACTCGGCGTACGCGTCGTGATGGACGATGATGCCAACTGCGCGGCGTGGGGCGAACACGCGTTTGGCGTCGGACAAAACACGCGCGATTTTTTGTACGTCATCGTCGGCACAGGCATCGGCGCGGGTTTGATTTTGGACGGCAAGTTGTATCGCGGCGCGCGCGGTTTGGCGGGCGAATTGGGACACACGACGATTGTGCCCGACGGACCGCTGTGTGCGTGCGGCAATCGCGGCTGCGTCGAAGCATTGGCGGCAGGTCCCGCGTTGGCGCGCCGCATGCGCGCATTGGACGCCAATGTTTCGGACACATTGTCTGCGCGCGATGTGATTGCGATGGCGCGCGATGGCAACCGTAATGCATTCCAAGTCATGGAGGAGGCGGGAAAATATCTGGGCATTGCATTGGCGAACGCGTTGAATTTGTTGAATCCGGAAATGATTGCGTTGGGCGGCGGGGTCGCGTTGGACGCGGAGGAACTGCTGATGGAACCCGCGCGCGCGGAAATGCAAAAACGCGCGTTCGTTTATTCCGCCGAATACGTCAAGATTGCGTACGGGGTGTTGGGCGACGACGCGGGTTTGTTGGGCGCCGCGCGTCTGGCGTGGGAAACCATGGAGGAGAAAACATGAAAGCGCTGGTGTGGGAAGCGCCGCGCGTGATGGCGCTGCGCGAACAGAAAAGACCGAGCGTCACGGCGGACGAAGTTTTGATTCAAGTGGCGTACGCGGGTATTTGTGGTTCCGAACTGTCCGGATATCTCGGACACAACGCGCTGCGCGTACCGCCGCTCGTGATGGGTCACGAATTTTCGGGGACGCTTGCGGAAATTGGAAATGACGCGCGCGCGGAATTTCCACATCTGAGCATCGGACAGGCGGTGACGGTAAATCCGTTGTGGTACGACGGCACGTGCGAATTTTGTTTGCGCGGCGATACGCAGCTGTGCGCGTCGCGCAAATTGATTGGCGCGCATCGCCCCGGCGCGTACGCGGAATTTGTGAACGTGCCGGCGAAAATGGTCGTGCCGCTGCCAGCGGGAATGTCTTTGCGTACCGGCGCATTGACCGAACCCGTCGCGTGCGGCGTACGCATTGGCGAACTCGCGGGTGCGGTCAACGACGACGACGCGTTGGTTGTGGGCGCGGGTCCGATTGGTTTGCTCGCGCTGCAAGCGTTAAAAGCAAAAGGCGCGGCGCGCGTGTTTATTTCGGATTTGGACGCGGAACGATTGGCGATGGGCGCGGCATTGGGCGGCATCGCGTTGAATCCGCGCGAAACGGATGTGACGCAAACGGTTCGCGAAAAAACGAATGGGCGCGGCGTTGCGGTTGCAGTGGATTGTGTCGGCAGCGCGGTGACGCGCAAAACGTGCGTGCAATCCACGCGTTCGGGCGGCACATTGATTTTGAGCGGATTGCATCAAGAGACGAGTGAAATGCCTGCCGCCGAAATCATTCGCCGCGAAATCGTCGTGCGCGGCAGTTTTTCGTACAATCGCGAAAATTTTGCCGAAGCGTTACGCCGTTTGCAAAACGAAGAGGTGCATCTCGACCCATGGATTGTAGAGGCGCCGTTGGAAGAGGGCGGCAAATGGTTTGACCGTTTGATTGATGCGCCCGGCAATGTGGCAAAGGTGTTGTTGGTGCCGTAACGATACAGCAAATTTGCAATTTGCCATCACGAACCTACGGTAAAAAATAGCCCGGCTGGTTGCGTCCCCACACTTGATAGCGAATGAATCCTTCCGCGTATTTCACGCCGCATTGATAACCGCGAAATTTTGCCATCGTTTCAATCGCGTCGAGCGCATCATAATTGTCGTGCTCCATCAGCCACGTCAATTGGCTCGCATGTTTGGACATCATTTCTTTTTTCTGCGCCATGAACGCGGTAATGTCCACATATTCCGTCGGTTGAAAATGCAAACCCGCGAGCGTGTCCATAAAATAAATCACGGGCAGCTTTGGCAAAAATTCTGTCGCGGTTTTGACATGCGGCACCGTCGCGCTGAAACTTGCTTCGAGCATCAACGCGGACACCGCTTTGTGGTCGGTGTGATAATCGTCGGGATGATGCGTGAGGATGACGTCGGGACGCGCGGCGCGGACGATTTCGATGAGGCGCAAACGCGATTGTTCGCTGTCGTGAATTTCCATATCGAGAAAGCCGCCTTCCATCGCTTCTGCGCCAATTACGCCCGCTGCGTCGCGCGCTTCTTGGCGTCGAATTTTCGTCAATTCGTCGGGCGGAATAATAAAGTGTCCCTTGTCGCCATTTGCCACATGACACATCACGACCGCATCACCGCGCGCGCGATATTTCGCCAACGTGCCCGCGCACAAAATTTCCAAATCGTCGGGATGCGCGCCGACTGCTAGAACTCGCATTTTTTTCCTCCTCTCGCGTATCGCGCATCGCAAATCGCAAAATCGAAATTCAATCTGCAATCCACAATCCGCAATCCGCATTCAAAAGATTCCGTACTTTTTGAACGCTTCCACCGCCGACATGCCCGCTTCCAAATCGCGGCGCAGCGTTTTTTCGGCGCGCGCTTTTTTCAGCGCATCGGTGATGATTTCATTTTCAACGTCGCGCGGCACGACGACGACGCCATCTTCGTCCGCTTGCAAAATATCGCCGGGCTCGATCGTCACGCCGCCGACCACAATCGGAATGCGATACGCCAACGCGCGCCCGCGCATTTTTTGGTCCGCCGCGTAACTGCCCCAGGCAAATACCGGAAAATCCAACGCGGCGATGCTGTCCATGTCGCGCAAATAGCCGTTCAAAATCGCGCCCGCCGCGCCGCGTCGTTTCGCCGCCGTCGTCATCAATTCGCCCCACATCGCGTACGCGGACGATGCGCCGCTGGCGATATAAATTTCGTTCGGCTTCAAATCGTCCAACGCGTGAAACAACACGCCGAACGGTTCTTGCGCGTCGAGACTGTCGGTTTCCAAAACCGTGAGCGCGCGCCCGCACGCTTTCATGCCGATGCGCATGGGGCGAATGTTGGGCGGCAGCATTTGATTGGTCAAGCCGTGCGCGTCGAGCGTATCGGAAATGACGGACGTAAATAATTCGCGGCGAATCAAATCGAACAATTCGTCGTCGTTGTTCCATTCGGTTGGCATTTTAGTATTTGTTGGACACGGATGACACAGCGAACGCAGATTTTTATCTGTGAAATCTGTGTCATCTGTGTCCCAAATTTTTCCGGCTTGCTTATTTCTAGCGTGTTGAATTTATTTTTACCATTTTGTTTTTTTCACATGACGAGCGCGCCGCGTTTGACAGCGCGACAGCGAGACGCGCTTGTTGTGGTGTGCCGTGCGTGGGTTTCTTATTTTGACGAATGCATTCAACAAAATATTCCGCTTGTTTTTCGTAGGCGTCATACGATGCGGTATCGAGAACATACGCGTTGTCGTCGGTAAAAACCGTGACGACAGACGAACTCCCCGTGCCGATTTCGGCGCCGTCCGCGCGATACATCAATTCCACCGCGCCGCGCTCGCACAAAACTTTTAGCGTCATCGTAAATGGAAAACGGCGCGGCATCATCACGCTGCCTTGCACGCTCGCCGACGCGTTGGCGTACTCTACAACGGCTTGCACATCATCCCACGCGCCGGATTTGCTTTTGCGCCCGCGTGCAAAAATTTTGCGCGGCGCGCCGAACAACGCGTTGAGGATATCGAAATCGTGAATCATTAAATCCAACACCGCGCCGCCGCTCAATGTGGGGTCACGAAACCACTGCGCCCACTGCGGACGTGTGGACAAACGCGTTGCCACCGCCGAACGCGGTTTGCCCACTGCGCCGCTGCGAATCAAATCCAACACGGCGCCGTACTCGCTCCAAAAACGCAGCACGTGCGCGACCATCAAAATTTTGCCGCTTTTTTTCTGCGCCGCAATGATGGCGTCACATTCCGCCACATGCAACGCGAATGGTTTTTCGAGCAGCACATGTTTGCGCGCGTTCAGTGCAGCCACAGTAAATTTTTTGTGGAGATGGGTGGGCAGCGTGATGCTGACCGCGTCCGCGTCGGGATGTTGAATCAGCGCGAGGTCGTCGGTCGTCGCGAACGCGTTCACTTCCGATGCGAGTGCGTTTGCTTTTTGAATATGACGCGACGAAACGCCCAGCACGCGCACGCCGGGGATTTTGGCGAACGCGCGCGCATGCGCTTGTCCCATGACGCCGGAACCGAGAACGACGAGGTTCATCGTGTGTTGTGGAAAACCGTCATTTCGAACGCAGTGAGAAATCTATACTTGCGCGCACGAGATTTCTCACTGTCGTTCGAAATGACAAACATGGTGAAAAGAATTATTTCGCGCCACCGAGCTGTATCAAATTGCGGACGCGCCGCGCATCCGTCACAGCGCGCGCGTATTCGGGCGGACGCAGTTCGCCACCCATGAACGGGCGCGGGTTACGGTATTGCATTGCGCTGTCCACAGTCGAAAACGCGGTCATGTGAAATTCTTGCGCGCCCGTTGTTTTCACCACGCGCGCAATGTTGTGTTCTTGGGCGCCGCCGGGCATGACGATGATGCGTTGGTGCGCGCGCTGGACAAGTTCGGCTATCAATTCCATGCCCTCGACCACCGTTGCTTCTTGTCCGGTCGTGAGTACGCGGTCTGCGCCGAGCTCGATGAGTGTTTCCAGCGCGGCGAACGGGTCGCGCGTCATGTCAAACGCGCGATGAAATGTCACGCTCATTGGGCGCGCCAAATCAATCAATGCTTTGGTGCGTTTTTTATCAATCGTCCCGTTTGGATTCAACAGCCCGATAACGATGCCGTCCGCGCCCAATTGTTTTGCCACTTCAATGTCGCGGCGCATGATTTCGTATTCGATAGCGGAATAATAAAAATCGCCGCCGCGCGGGCGAATGATAACGTTCAACGCAATCGTCAAATGCTTGCGCGCAAGTTCAATCGCGCCTGCGCTCGGCGTCGTGCCGCCTTCCATCAGGTTATCGCACAATTCGACGCGCTGTGCGCCGCCCTCTTGCGCGCGGATGGCGGACTCGACCGAGTCCACGCAGATTTCGAGGAATAATTTGGGTTTGGATTGTTTCATGGGGGAAATTTTCCGCGCCGTCGTATAGTGTAATGAGATTCTAATTCAAGTCATGCGCGCGGTCAACGGCGTTTTTGAAAAAAGGCGATTGACAACGCGCCGCGATGCCCATTACAATTCACGCCGCAAAGGAGAAACGATGAACAAATTCGAACTGGATACCCCATCCCTGTTGATTGATTTCAACAAACTCGAACGCAACATCGCGCAAATGCAAACCATCGCGAATGACAATGGCGTGAAACTGCGCCCGCATACCAAAACGCACAAGACGCCGTACATCGCGCACATGCAGGTTCGCGCGGGTTCTCACGGCATCACCGTCGCCAAACTGGGCGAAGCCGAAGTGATGAACGCGGCGGGCATGGACGACATTCTCGTCGCGTTTCCGCTGCAAGGCGCGGCGAAGATGGAACGCTTGCTGCGTTTGGCGGAACGCGCGCGGATGCGCGTGTCGCTCGATTCGCTGAAGGTGGCGCAAGATATTTCCGACGCGGCATCGAAACGCGGAATGAAAATTCCGTTTTATGTGGAGGTGGACACGGGCTTGCATCGTGTCGGTTTGCCGCCGTGTGAGCCGACGCGCGATTTTGTGCGCGCGGTGACAAAATTGCGCGGAATTGAATTTATCGGCATTCTCACACACGCGGGACATGTACACTCCGCGAAAACATTGGAAGAAGTTGCGGCGATTGGAAAACAAGAAGGCGAATTGATGGTGGAAACGGCGGAAATGATTCGCGCGGACGGGATTGAGGTGCGCGAAGTGAGCGTCGGTTCCACGCCGACCGCGCGTTTTGCCGCGCAAGTGAAAGGTGTGACGGAAATTCGTCCCGGCACGTACGTGTTTTATGACACGATGCAGGTGAATAAATTCGCGTGCAGTTGGGACGATTGCGCGCAAACGGTTTTGTTAACCGTCGTCGTCAAACATCCCGACCGCTTGATTTTCGACGGCGGCAGCAAAACGCTCACCTCCGACCGCGGCCCGGGCGGTGTCGCCACATTCGGCGCCGTCGTCGGTTTTCCGAATCTGGAAATTTACGCGCTGTCCGAAGAACACGCGCATGTACGCATTGTCGGCGACGGCGCCTTACCCAACATTGGCGACAAGGTGCAAATCATTCCCAATCACGCGTGCGCGGTGATGAATTTGCACAATCAATTTATCGCCACGCGCGGCGATGAGGTCGTTGGCGCGTTCGACATTGCCGCGCGCGGAAAAATTCAATGATTTTACGATTGTCATTCCGAGCGGTGGCGGCGAGAAATCTCGGTTGATGAATAGAGATTTCGCACGCCGATGTAATCGTCGGAACGTTCGAAATGACAGAGGAAATGGAGCAACGATGCGACCCTTGAGTATTGTCGCGCCGGGCTGGTGGGACTTTACCACGCTCGACCGCGCGATTTTGGACGATGCGGCGCGCTTGTCCGCCGACGATTTGCTGCAATTGAGTCGCCCCGGTTTTCGCGTGGTCTTTTATGACACGCTCGAAGATTTTTATTTGGCGGAAGCATTGGAATATATCCACGCGTGGCGGCAAGCCACCGAATCCAGTCCCGCCGGAATTTGCGGACCGATTGGTCCAACCGAACAACTGCCGCTGGTTGCGCGTTTGGTGAATGAACTCGAAATTGATTTGCGGCACGCGCATTTTTGGGGCATGGACGAGTGGGTCGTGAACGGACGCGAAGCGGACATGAATTTTCCGCTCGGCTTTGCGCGCGCCGATATGGAATTGTGTTTCCATCGCATCCGTCCCGAACTGCGGATGCCGATGGACAATATTCACTTTCCGAAAATGGATACGCGCGAATATATCGAGAGCTGGAATCACGCGCGCTGTGTCGTGATGCAAGGCGGACAGGGCGAAGTGAAACATTGGGCGTTCAATGACCCGCCGAAACGCGAACCGCCGTACACCGAAACTCCACCCCCCCCCGAAGTGTATCGTCAACTCACGACGCGCGTCGTGGACTTGCACCCGATGACGCTGATTCAAAACGCGCGCACGTCCGGCGGCGGCGTGGTGCAAAATGTGCCGACGCAAGCATTGTCCGTCGGACCCGTCGAAACATGGCAAGCGGAAAAAGTTTCCATCTGGCATGCGGGCGCGCACGACAATCCGTTCGGAATGCGACTGACGACGTTCATGATTTCCAAACATTTGCCGGATTCCGCCGTGCCCATGTCACTGCTCGCCGACCATCCGAACGTGCAGTTCAATTTTTATCGCGGCGGGATTGGAACAACGGAAGCGGAGATGCATTGACCTATGCGCTTTCAAAATCAAGTAGCCCTCATCACCGGCGGCGGAAATGGCATGGGACGCGCGACCGCGCTGCGCTTTGCAAAGGAAGGCGCGCGCGTTGTCGTCGCGGATATTGAAAGTGAAAACGCGGCGCGCGTCGCGGACGAAATTCGCGCGGCGGGCGGTGATGCCCTTGACGTGCCTGTAGATGTTTCACAGCGCGAATCGGTGGAAGCAATGGTCGCGCGTTGTGTGGAACAATATGGACGCGTGGATATTTTGTGCGCGATTGCGGGCATTGCGGGCGCAGTGCCGTTTTTGGAACTCACCGACGCGCAGTGGGACCGCATGCTGGCGGTGAATTTGAAAGGCGTGTTTTTGTGCGGACAGCTCGCGGCGCAGCAAATGATCAAACAAGGTACGGGCGGCAAAATCGTCAATATGTCTTCGACGAACGGCTTGGTCGGCGAAGCAGAGTTCGCGCATTACAACGCGGCAAAATTTGGCGTCGTCGGCTTGACGATGACGATGGCGATTGAACTCGCGCCGCACAACATTCGCGTCAATGCCGTTTGTCCCGGCTTGATTCAAACGCGGCTCAGCGCGGAGGTATTTGAAAATGCTGCGGCGGCAGAGGAATACAAAAAGAAAATTCCGATGCGTCGTTTTGCAACACCGGATGAAGTCGCAGGGTCGTTTTTGTTTCTCGCGTCCGACGATGCAAGTTTTATCACCGGCACGACGCTGGTGGTGGACGGTGGGCAGTTGACGTTTTGACAGCGCGGACGCGCGATGAATTCCCTTGAACGCTGCATGATGGGGTTGAATGGCGGCATGCCTGACCGCGTGCCGGTGTGTTTGGAAAATTTTCAACACGCCGCCGCGTTGGCGGGCTGCCCCGTCCGCGAGTATTGTTACGACGCGCAGAAAATGGCGGACGCGCATCTCAGGGTGTGGAACTATTTTCGTCACGACATGCTTGATTTGGAGAACGGCGGCGCCGCGCTCGCGCACGCGGTCGGCTGCACCATGGATTTTTTGGACGAGAACGCGCCGCACACTTCCCTACACCACGCCCGATGAAAATGTAACGGCGCTATGTCGTACCGCCATCGAATTTGGTGCGTATGGAGTTTTGCTTCGTCTTTTACGGCATTTTGGGCGCACCTCTTGACACCGCTTAACGTTATCATTATAATCGTCTGCATTACGACATGCGATTCCACATACCGCATGGGTAAAGGTGTTCGACTCCAACCAACAGCCCACCCACAGCGCCTGATTGATCCGTTTGTTTGCGCGTGACGTTTGCCACTTCCTTCTAAAGCGTTTTCGGAAGCGAAGGTCTTTCAATTCTCATAAAACCGGACTCGACTGCTTTTATTTAGCCGCTTTGTGAATTGATTTTACAAAGCGGCTGCTCGAGCACACTCGTTCCAGATTTGCATCTGCCAGCCCTGTGACCGCTTTAAGGTACAACCCAACAACTCGAGTTCAAAGGAGGTGATGCCAGTCAACGAGCTATAGTGTTTGTCGCACCGCAGGTCCAACTTTCGAGCATTTCCCAAGGAGGAGAAAGACTCATGGCAAACCAGCAAAGTCCGATTGAACAAGCTCTGCAGATTGCATTCCAGCAAGGGCGCATTTCACGCCGTCAATTCATGCAAGGCATGATTGCTGCCGGATTAGGACTCGGCGGCATGAGTGTTCTGGCAGCATGCGGCACTCCGGCGGCACCGACCGCCGCGCCACCGACCGCCGCCCCCGCCCAACCGACCGCCGCCCCCGCGCAGCCCACCGCCGCCCCCGCGCAACCCACCGCCGGCGCGGCTTCCACCCGCGGTTTGACCCCCACGTTCTATCAATGGATTATTGACCTGCATCCTGCTATCAAGACTGACATTAACCCACAGTTCGCCGGTTTGAATTTCCAAATCGCGCCGGTGGAAGGTTTCGATGTCGCGCGTTTCGTCGCCGAAGCCAGTCAGCAAAAAAGTACGTGGGATGTATATGTCGGCATGACGCCGTTTGTCGAAATGGCGGGGTTGATTAAAGCCGGCGTCATTGTTCCGTGGGACGACTATATTCCAAAAGATGTGCTTGACGATTTGATTCCATCCATTCGCGCGGAATGCACCGTAGACGGCAAACTGTATTCGTGGCCCTTTTTGCTGGACATTATCGTGCAGGGCTGGAACAATGATATTACGACCAAAGCCGGCATCGCGGACGCGCCACCTGCGGATTGGGACGAATATCTGGCGAACGCCAAAAAGGTCGTTGACTCGGGCGCCGCGCAATACGGCTGCACGTTCGACGCGCACGGTTGGCGCTCACTTGCCCCGATCACTCACAGCATCAGCACCAACTGCTACTATAAACTTGACGGCGACAAGAGCGGCGTGCCGTTGTTTGATTTCACGAGTGCACCCGCGCTGCAGGCGCTCGACATTATGAAGCAGATGCTCGACCTCTCGTCGGCAAACGCGCTCCAGCCCGGTTCGACAGACGGCGGGGTGAACCAGACGCCGGACGAAGTCGCGTTCTCGGCGCAAAAGGTCGGCTACTATGTGAAATATCAAAACGCGCCGCTGCGCATGGCGAAATCGTGGCAGAATCCCGCCGCGCTGCGTCTCGGCGCGCTGCCAAAATCCAAAGGCGGCGAGGGGGCGACCGTGTTCTGGACGACGGGCGCGTGCTTGTTCAAGTATGGCGAGAACAAAGAAAAAGCCGCCGAATATATGAAAGCATTGACCTACAGCGACAAAATCTGGCAGGATTCGATCGGCGGCAGCGCGTCCGGTCAGCCGGGACAACTTCCGCCGTATCAATCCATCTATGCCAAATGGCAAAAGGAAACGCCGGACTGGCTCAAAGCGCAAACGTGGGTGCCGCTCGTCGCCGGTCAGTTGCCCGTCGCCAAAGCGATTCCGAATCATGCGTTCGGCTTGCAGCAGTTCATCATCGGACAGCCATTGTGGGAAAAATACCTCAAGGGCGAAGAAAAAGACCCGATGGTTGCCATGAAAGCCGCCAAAGACGCCGTTGCCGCCGAAGTGCTCAAAAATCAATAGGCGTTCATTACGATGGACAAGGCGAGTGGTAGTGCCAACCGCTGCGCCACTCGTCTTGTCACGGTTCGTTTTACCCTGCTTGCGTTTTCAAAAGGTACACGATGGCGAGTACAACTCTACCCACGACGCGGGCGCGACACGCGCATTCACGCCGCCACGAACTGCTGCGTTATATCAATTGGTTTTTTGTCGTCCCCGCGCTGTTATTTTTTGTCGTCTATGAGCTGTATCCGATTTTGAATGTCATCTGGATCAGTTTCACAGACTATAAATTCCTGAACGTCAACGAGCCAATCCATTTCGTCGGCTTGCAAAATTATCTCGACGCGCTGACGGACCCGAAATTCCAGACCGGGATTTTGCGTGCTGTGTATTTCACCGCGCTCTTTTTGCCCGGCGTCATTTTCATCCCCCTCTTTGTCGCCATTCTGGTGGACCGCGTGACCAACCCGCGCCTCGCCACAATCTATCGCCTGATTATCCTCATCCCCGCCGTCATTCCTGGTCCGTTGATTTTTGTCTTGTGGCGTTGGATGTACGACTTTGAGGTCGGTCCTATCAACGTCATTTTGCGCGACGGCTTGCATCTCTTTACCATTCGCAATGCGCCGCAATGGGTCGGCGATTCGCCGCTTTCCATTCCGGCAGTCGTCTTTGTCGAATGGTGGTGGGGCTTGGGCTATCACACCATGTTTTTTCTCGCCGGGCTGGCGGCGATTCCCAAAGAATTGTTCGAGTCCGCGCGCACGGACGGCGCCAACGAATGGCAAATGTTTTGGAATGTGACCTGGCCCCGTTTGCGTCCGATTTTGCTCATTCTCGTCGTCTTGCGTTTTGGCACGGCGATGGCGGTGATTGACGAATTTCTCATCATGGGCGGTCTCAACAGCGCGATGCCCACGTACACGTGGACAGTGTACATGTGGCATCTCGCGTTTGGCATCGGTTCGTGGCCCCAGGGCTATGCGGCGGCGATTGGCTGGCTCGGCGCGTTTGCCATGTTGATTGTCGTCGGCTTTTTGTTTTATATTTTTCGGAATCAAGATGCATAATCCAGGACCCGACAGGTTTCGAATGCGCGCATGTCAAGGCTTTGAAAACCTGTCCGCTCCTGGCGAGTGACGTGATGGAGACGACAAAAACGCTCGTTACGGCAGAACCCCAAGCTGTCGCGTATACGCCCAAACGTTCGCGCTTTCCGCTCAATAAAATTTTGCTGCACGGCATCATCTGGATCTTTTGCGCCATCATTCTGATTCCGTTGTTCTGGGTCGTCCTGCGCTCCTTTTCGTCCATTCCCGATGCCTACAGCGGACGCTTGATTCCGGAAACCTTTGACTTTACGCACTATCCCTACGTCTTTGAGCACATTCCCAGTTTTTTCCAAAATTATACCAACAGCATCATTGTGACGCTTTCGACAGTCGTCATCACCTGCATCATTTCCATTCTTGCGGGGTATGCGCTGGTGCATTTACAGCTGCCCTGGGGCTGGGCGCTGGTCGCCGTTCTCGTCGGTACGCTCTTTTTTCCGACGCGCATTGTCGCCATCATCGGCATTTACAACATTCAGGAAAAACTCGGACTCATCAATACCCTCATCGGTTTAATCTTGCCGTACGTGACGCTGAATCTCGCGGTGAGCATTCTCATCATGCGCGGGGTTTTCGAGCAAATTTCGCACGAGATGGTCGAAGCCGCCAAGATGGACGGCGCGAGCGCGCTGCGCATTTTGCTCCAGGTCATGCTCCCGCTCGTCAAGAATGGCATCGTCGTGCTGGTCATCGTCAATTTTGTGACGGCGTGGGGCGAATATTTGCTCGCGGTTACGTTGACCAATGACCAATCGGTGCGCACACTGCCGGTCGTGCTGGCATCCACCTTTGGCGGTTTTGGCGAATGGCAGTGGCCCCGCATTTCGGCGGTGTACATTCTCGCGATTTTGCCCGGACTGCTCGCGTTCGGTTTTGCCCAGCGCTGGTATATGAAAGGTCTGCAAGAAGGCGCGTTGAAATTCTAGACCGCAGACAACCGACAACGGAACCAAGCAATGTAACCGCGAATCCACGCGAATTGGTAGTAACGAATTGATTCGTTCCGCTTCGCGCCGATTCGCGGTTTATTTTCAAACCAATGAATCCGGTACAAATCGGCGTTATCGGCGTGGGCGCGTTTGGCGCGAGCCATGTCGTCGGTTACAAATCACTGCCGTACGTCAATCTCGCCGCCGTGTGCGACGCGAACGCGGCACGCGCGCAGCAGGTGGCGGCGCGGTACAACATCCCGCGATGGTACGGCGATTACGAAACGATGCTGCGCGAAACGGCGCTCGATGCCGTGAGCGTGTGCACGCCCGAAGAATTTCATCGCGCGCCCGCGCTCGCCGCGCTGCGCGCGGGCAAACACGTTTTGGTCGAAAAACCCATTGCGACGCGTTTGGACGACGCGCAGGCGCTGATTGACGCGGCGCGTCATGAAAATGTTTTCTTGATGCCCGCACATATTTTGCGATTCGAAACGCGTTACGCGTTGGTGCGCGACCAAATCGCGGCGGGCGAACTCGGCAGCATTGTTTCCATCACCGCGCGGCGCAATCGCCCCAAATTTTTGGCGAAAACGTATCTTCGCACCTCCGGCATTCTTGAAGCATCCATTCACGACATTGACATTATGTTGTGGTACGTCGGCGCGCGCGTGAAACGCGTGCGCGCGGTGGAACGCCACACGAACCATTATCCCAACGCCGACGCGACGTGGGCGATTTTAGAATTTGAAAACGGCGCGGTGGCGACGCTCGAAAACTTGTGGCTCAATCCCGACAACGGCGGCATCGGCACCAACGACGCAATGCAAGTCACCGGCACGCGCGCGATTGCGAACATTGATTTTGTGAACGCGGGATTGAGTTTGTGGCGCGAGAACGGATACCTTGCGCCCGACATCAGTCACGAACCGCGCGTGCGCGGCGAAATGTTCGGCGCGCTCAAAGAGGAATTGGCGTACTTTGCGCGCTGCGTTCTGGAACAGCGCGCGCCCGATGTCGTTTCGCTCGATGACGCGCGGCATGGGCTGGAAGTCGCGTTGGCGATTGTGGAATCGGCGGCGCAAGACCACAAAGTTTCGCTTCACCCAGTACGCCGTAGGCAGCAGGGAGAAGGCAGTGATGCGCGCGTTCCAACAGTCATGCTACATAGTTCGTCAGAGCCAAAAACGAATTTCAAAACCCTCGCGCGCGAAGCCGAAATCGTCGCGTTGTTGTCCGACCTCGTTGCCATCGAAAGCGTGAATCCCGCGTATCAGGGCGGTGCGCGCGGCGAAGGCGCGGTCGCAGAATATGTCGCGCAGTATTTGCGCGCCATCGGCATCGAGCCGGAATTTCAATCCGTACTGCCGCAGCGCGCAAATGTGCTGGGACGGTTGCGCGGGAACGGGCAAGCGACCTTGATTTTGGAAGCGCACATGGACACGGTGTCGCTCGCCCCGATGCCCGACGCGCTAACGCCAAAAATTCGCGACGGAAAAATGTATGGGCGCGGCGCGTGCGACGATAAAGCTTCGCTCGCCGCGATGTTGTACGCGTTGAAATTATTGCGCGAATATGGCGGCGGACAACACGCGGATATTTTGCTCGCGGCGGTGGTGGATGAAGAAGTCGCGTTTCGCGGCGTCCTCGCGCTGATTGAGGCAAAACCCCACGCGCAAGGCGCGGTCGTCGGCGAACCGACGAATTTGCTTCCGGTGATTGCGCATAAAGGCGTCGTACGTTTTCGCATTCGCACCATTGGACGCGCGGTGCACACGGCGCGTTTGGATGAAGGCAATAACGCGATTTATCAAATGACACGCGTGATTGACGCGCTGCGCGAAAAAATTGAACCGCGTTTGCCCGCGCGCGCGCTCCCGCGTCTCGGCGCGCCGACGCTGTGTGTGAGCACCATTCGCGGCGGCATTCAAGTCAACATGGTGCCCGATGAATGCGTCATCGAAATTGACCGCCGCATCGTGCCCGGCGAAACACACGCGCAGGTGCTGCAAGAAATTGACGCGGTGTTGGACGCACTGCGCGCGCAAGAGCCCACGTTCAAAATCGAACGTCTCGCGCCCGACCTTGCCGATTTCGCGCTCGATACGCCGCGCGGCGCAAGCATTGCGCGCACCACGCGCGCGGCGTGTGAAATCATTCGCGGCGCAACCGATTTCGGCGCGGTCGGTTACGGTTCGGACGCGAGCAAGTTGTCGGAACTCGCGCACATTCCGAGCATCGTCCTCGGTCCCGGCGACATCGCGCAAGCGCACACCGCCGACGAATGGGTCGAAATCGCGCAGGTCGTCCAAGCGGCAGAAATCTACGCGCAGCTCGCCTGTGAATTTGTAAAACAATAATTCCGAATTCTGCTTTCCGAAATTTTATGCAGCTCACTCCAAATGTTCATCTCGTCGGCAGCGGTCGGCTCGGGTTTGAACTTTCGAACGATTTCGACTGCCATGTATTTTTGCTTGACGGCGGCAGCGAAGCCGCGTTGATTGACGCGGGCGTCGGGCTCGACGTGAAGAAAATTCTCGACAACATTCACGCGACGGGGCTCGCCAAAAAAATCGCAAAAATCATTCTCACGCACGCGCATTCGGACCACATGGGCGGCGCGGGACAATTGCGCGCGGCGCTCGACGCGCAAGTGTACGCGCCTGCCGAAGCGGCAGATTGGATTCGCAGCGCGGACGAAACAGCCGTGTCGCTCGAACTCGCCAAGCGCGCGGGATACTATCCCGAAGATTATCGCTTGCAAGCCAGCGCGGTGGATGTGGAGCTGCGCGAAAGTGACATCGTGCGCGTCGGCGATTTGCAATTGCGCGTGATCGAAACGCCGGGGCATTGTCGCGGGCACTGCAGCTATGTGGTCGAGAACGCGGAACGCAAATTGTTTTTCGGCGGCGATTTGGTTTTTTTTAACGGCGCGGTGATTTTGCAAAACATTCCCGACTGCTCGATTCAGGATTACGCGGCGAGCGTCGAAAAATTGGCAGGGCTGAAAGTCAACGCGCTGTTGAGCGGGCATTGGGTCTTGCCGCTGCGCAACGGGCAAAAACACATTGACATGGCGATTGAGGCATTTCGCGGCTTGATGGTGCCAAAGAATTTGTTGTAATCCACGAATAACGCGAATCTTTACGAATCTTAAATGAATTCGTATTATTCGCGTTATTCGCGGATAAATCTTATGCGCGCGGCGATTGGCGGGATTTGGCACGAGACGAATACGTTTGCGAATGCGCGGACGACGCTCGACGATTTTCGCGCATATCAATTCGCGCGCGGCGACGAAATGCTCGCGCGTTTTGAAACCGTCCGCAACGAAATCGGCGGCATGATGACGGGCGCGCGCGAAAATGCTTTGTCGCTCGCGCCGACCATTTTCGCGGGCGCGGTGCCGTCCGGCATGGTCGCGCGCGAAACGTACGCCCAACTGACCGCGTGGTTATTGGAGGATCTGACGCGCAATGATTTTGACGGCGTGCTGCTCGTCCTGCACGGCGCGATGGTGGCAGAGGATGCGCCAGATGTCGAAGGTGATTTGTTGAAACGCGTGCGCGCGTTGGTTGGGAACAAACCCATCGTCGCCACATTCGACATTCACGCGAATTTGAGCGCGGCGATGATTGAAAGCGCGGACGCGTTGATTGGCTATGACACGTACCCGCATGTGGACGTGTACGAACGCGGCGTCGAAGCGGCAAACGTCATGGCAAAAATTTTGCGGGGCGAAATTCGTCCAAGGGTTGCGTTTGAACAAATTCCATTGTTGAGCGTGCCGCAGACACAATACACGAACACGCCGCCGATGCGCGAAATTTTGGCGCGGCGCGCGGAAATAGAAAACGATACGCGCGTCATCACCGCAAGTGTCGCCGTCGGTTTTCCGTACGCGGATGTCGAATGTGCGGGCATGAGCGTTGTCGTGACGACAAACGGCGATGCCGATTTGGCAAAAGCGTATGCGCGCGAATTGCGCGCAATGATTTGGGCGCGGCGCGACGCGTTTGTGGTGAAAAATATGCCGGTGGAAGAAGCGGTGCCGCGCGCAATTCAAAGCGCTGTTGCGCCTGTCATTCTCGTGGATGTGGCGGACAATATCGGCGGGGGCGCGCCGGGCGACGGAACCGTGTTGCTGCGCGCCTTGCTGGATGCGCGCGCCCAAAACGCGGTCGTGACGATTGCCGATGCGGAAGCCGTCGCGCAGGCGATTCACGCGGGCATTGATTCCAATGTCATGCTGCGCGTCGGCGGCAAAACGGATGCGCGGCACGGTGCGCCCGTGGGGTTGCGCGGGCGCGTGCGTTTGATTTCGGCGGGCGAGTATGTACACAAGGGTTCGTACATGACCGGAACCGTTATGCGAATGGGGCGAACGGTTGTGTTGGATTGTGACGGTCTCGCCGTTGTATTGATGGAACGCAAAACGATGCCGTTTGACGCGCAGCAACTGCGTTCGCTCGGCATTGAACCTGCCGACCAAAAAATCATTGTGGTAAAATCCGCGATTGCGTGGCAAGCCGCGTACGGGGAAATCGCGCGCGAAATTTTTTATGTGGATACGCCCGGCATTTGCGCCGCGAATTTGAAAACACTGCCGTACCAAAATGTGCGGCGACCGATTTTTCCGTTAGATGATTCGTAGTAATGAATTTATTCGTCGTCTCGCAGCGCGAAACGAGCAAACTGCGCCGCGAACGATTAAAATCGTTACTACACATAAATTATGACCCCAACCCAAATCCAAGAAAAGCTCGTGCGCTTGCCGCGCGTGCATCTCGCCCATTTACCGACGCCGCTCGAACCATTGCCGCGTTTGACTGCCGCGCTCGGCGGTCCGCAATTATTCGTCAAGCGCGATGATATGACGGGGCTCGCCTTTGGCGGCAACAAAACGCGACAGTTGGAATTTGTGATGGCGGAAATTTTGCACGAAAAGCCCGACGTGTTGGTGACCGGCGCGAACATTCAATCGAATTGGTCGCGGCAGGCGACGGCGGCGGCGGTCAAGCTCGGCATTCCGATTGTGTTGGTTTTGCGCAACACCGACATGCAAGAAATTCAGGGCAATGTGCTGCTCGATTTGTGGATGGGCGCGGAGGTGCATTTTGTCAATGAACCGGACATGACGTTGATGGAACGACACATTGACGACATGGTGATGAAACTGCGCGCGCAAGGCAAGCGCGCCATCAAACTCGATTCCTGGTCGCCGCTGACCGTCGTCGCGTACGTGAACATGATGGTCGAGCTGTACACGCAATGCGAGGCGATGCGCATTCAGCCGACGCGCGTGTGGCTCGCCGGAGCCGGTCCGACCCAAGCGGGCATCGAATTGGGCGCGCGCATGTTGAATTGGAAGGTTCACGTGACGGGAATCGCGCCATTGCGGTGGAGCAACGCGCCAATGCCGGAACACATCGCGAGACTGGCGAATCAAGCCGCCGCGTTGTTGGATGCGGAGGTACGCATTGCGCCCAGCGAAATTGACAGTCGCGAGGCGTACATCGGCGCGGGCTATGCGATTCCGACGCGCGAAGGATTGGATGCCATGCGACTCGCCGCGCGCACCGACGCGCTGCTGCTCGATCCCGTGTATACGGGTAAAGCGATGGCGGGTTTGATTGACGCGACGCGTCAGGGCGAATTGACGCGCGGTGACCTCATCATTTTTGTCCACACGGGCGGATTGCCCGCGAATTTCGCGTATCGTGACGCAATCGTAGCCATGAGTTCCGAGCAATGAGCCAAGTGTAGAACCTTGAGGTAAAGAGAATGAGCAAAAAGATTCGCGTGGGCATCGCGGGCGCGGGATTCATCGGCGCGGTGCACGCGCATGCGTATCTGCATGTGCCGGACATTGAATTCGTCGGCATCGCGGACCCGGTGACGGAAAAAGCGGAACCGTTGGCGAAGGCAACCAACAGCCGCGTGTTTCGCGATTTCGATGCGTTATTGCGCGAAGGCGTAGAGGTGTTGAATGTGTGCTTGCCGCCCGCGCTGCATTTGCCCGCCGCGCTGGCTGCCGCGCAAGCGGGAACGCATGTGTTGATGGAAAAACCGATTGCGCGCACGTTGGAAGAAGCCGACGCGATGATTGCGGCGTGCGATAAAGCGGGTGTGAATTTGATGACCGGGTTCACGCATCATTTTTATCCCGAAATGGTGGAAGCGCGGCGGTTGGTGCAGAGCGGCGCGATTGGCAAGCCATTGATTGCGCAGGACAACATGAGCATTACGCACAGTTTCGTCTTGCCGTGGTACCGCGACAAAGAGATTGCAGGGGGGGGTGTTTTCATGTGCAATGCGGTGCACGGTTTCGACCGCGCCGCGTGGGCAATCGGACAGCGCGTGGCGAGCGTATGCGCGATGGTGGAACCGACGACAGGCACGCGCGCGGAAGATTACGGCGCGGCAATTGCTAAATTCGACGGCGGCGCGCAAGGAAATTTTTTCCAACATTGGGGACCGTATCGCACGCTGCAATGCGAACTGCAAATTTTTGGTGACGAAGGCATGGTGCACGTACGCTCGTGGGATTCTGTCGAAATCATGATTGGCGAAAAACGCACGGTCACGCATTTTTACAAAAACGACCACGGGCTTGCCGACCGTTCGATGATTGGCATGATTGCGGAACTGAGCGAGATGGTCAATGCCGTGCGCGAAAAACGCGCGCCGAGTGTGACAGGCGTGGACGGGCGCACCGGACTCGCGAATGTGCTCGCGGTGTACGAATCGGCGGCAACGGGCAAGTGGGTCGAAATCAAGTGAATGTAGAATGCATAATGCTAAATGCATAATGCCAAATGCCAAATGCCAAATGCTCAAGGCTCAATGAACAATGCTCAATGGAACTAACCCATAACCAAAAACTAACAACCACCAACAAAGGACGAACTCATGTTAACCCCCAATTCTCGCGGCAACTATCATTTTTTGAGCGGGGGCGCGGCGTATTCAGGTGCGGTCATCGCGGATGAGGGATACGCGATTCAGTATGTCACACTGCTGCATCCGCTGCCGGTCGCGCAAGGTTTCGATTTCCTCGCGGACTATCTCGCAAAACAAGGTCGTCCCGCGCAAGCGACGTGCGCGATTCAATTGCGTTCGCCGCGTCCGTTGTCTTCGGAAGAATTTGGCGCGTTCAATGCGGGAACGTACCGCCCCGCGCTGGAAAAATACGATTTGCTCGTGGACGGCGTCAGTCCCATGACGCGCAGCAATCTCGCCGTCGAACTGAATCCGCCCGCGCAAGCCGTGTTGTATGCGTTCGGCTATACCATTCCGGCAGACGACGCGGGCACGCGCGATTTTGTTTTGTCGGGCGCGGGCGATTTGGACGCGAACGGTAAAATTATTCGCGCGGGCGAAACGTCGGATGACGCGCTGCGCGAAAAAGCAAAATTTGTGATGGACGATTTGAGCGCGCGTTTGAAAACGCTGAACGTGACATGGGACGACTGCACCGCGTTCAATGTGTACTGCGCGTACAATCTCTTTCCCTATCTGCGCGAGGTCTTTCTCGAACCGCTGGGACGCGCGCAAATGGAAGGCGTGCGTTGGTACTTGATGCGCCCGCCGATTGCGGGCTTGGAATTGGAAGCGGATGCGCGGCGCGTGCGGCGCGAGATTTATCTTCCGTAACGGATGACGCGTTTTTGATTTGCCTCATATCTCAATTTGAGATACACTTGTGTTGTGCATGTCATCTCCCGCAAGGCATTGAAACAATTTTGGGAACGCCATCCTGACGGGAAAACCGCGTTGGTGCGCTGGCACAAGGTCGGGGCGCATACGGAATTCAAAAATTTCGCCGAACTGCGTGAGGCGTTTCCCTCTGCGGATTTGGTCGGTCAATGGGTCGTATTCAACATCGGCGGAAACAAATATCGGTTGATTACTTCGATTCATTTCAATCGCGGCAAAGTTTACGTGCGCGCCGTGTTGACCCATCACGAGTATGATAAAGAGGGTTGGAAAAAATGAGCGTGAATCTCAAAACGTTGCAAGCACAATGGATGCCGTTACGTCCATTGCTCGCGATTCGCACCGAACGCGAATACGAACAAGCCGTCGCGCATTTGAACGCGTTGTTGGATGAAATCGGAACCAATGAAAAACATCCACTTTATAGCTTGCTCGACACACTTGGCACGGTAATTCATGCTTACGAAGAAAAACATTACCGGCTGCCCGAGGCGAGCGGCGGAGAGATGCTCAAGTTTTTCATGGACGAACACGGTCTCACACAATCTGATTTGTCCGAGATCGGCTCGCAGGGCGTCATCTCGGAAATTCTCAATGGCAAACGCGAATTGAACGTGCGCCAAATTCGGGCGCTGGCAAAACGGTTTCATGTCTCACCTGCCGTCTTTATTTAACGCGTAACGATACACCAAGGAGTGACGAATTTATTCACTCGGAATGACGAATAAATTCGTCACTCTATTTTTCCATGTTCGACATTCTCATCACCAATGGTCGCGTGATTGACGGCGCGGGGAATCCGTGGAAGTGGGCGGACGTCGGCGTACAAGGCGAACGCATCGTCGCGGTCGGCGCCTTGCGCGGCGCGGCAGCGAAACACACTATCAACGCGGATGGACAATTCGTCACGCCGGGCTTTGTGGATTTTCACACGCATTCCGATTTGCAACCGCTCGTTGACCCATTGTATGAATGCAAAACGCGACAAGGCGTCACGCTCGATGTCATCGGACAAGATGGTTTGGGACTCGCGCCTGTTACAACCGAAACCGCCGCGCAATTGCGTTCGCAGCTCGCGGGTTGGAATGGCGACCCGCCGCAGGTGGAATGGTCTTGGCGGACCGTCACGGAATATCTCGACCATTTTGAAAATACGACTGCCATCAATGTCGCAATGTTGGTTCCGCATGGAACAATTCGCATGATGGTGATGGGCACGGACAATCGCGCGCCGACCGACGACGAATTGGACAAAATGCGCGCGTTGGTGGACCAATGCATGCGCGAGGGCTGCGTCGGTTTGTCAACGGGCTTGACGTACACGCCGGGCATGTACGCAACGGATGACGAAATTGTCGAGTTGTGCAAAATGCTGCGTCCGTACGGCGGTTACTATTGTCCGCATCATCGCAATTACGGCACGTACGCGATTCAAGGTTACAGTGATTCGATTGAAATCGCGCGGCGCGCGAAGGTTCCCGTCAATCTCACACACGCGCATTTTGGTTTTCCCATCAACCGAAAGCGCGCGCCCGAACTGCTCGCCATCTTTGATCAGGCGCGCCGCGACGGCGTGGATGTGACGCTCGACACGTATCCCTATCTCGCGGGCGCGACGTACTTGCACGCGATTTTGCCGTCGTGGACGCACGCGGGCGGCATCGAGGCAACGCTTGCGCGTTTGCAAAATCCGGAAACGCGCGCGCACATTCAACATGAAATCGAAGTGATGGGTTCCGACAGCTGGCACCAGGTCCCGATTGATTGGCACACGATTCAAATCGCCGGCACGCCGAACGGAATTGACACGTGGGCGGTGGGGATGCGCGTGGACGACGCGGCACAGCGAGTCGGCATGACGCCGTTCGACTATTATTGCGATTTGTTGATTCGCACGCGGCTCGGCGCGTCGCAGCTCGCGTTCATCGGCAATGAAGAAAATGTGCAAGCGATTTTGCAGTGCCCGATTCATCTCGTCGGCAGCGACGGCATTGTGGTCGGCGAGATGCCGCATCCGCGCGGTTGGGGCACGCACGCGCGGTTTTTGGCGCATTACGTGCGCGATTTGGGACTGTTGACGTGGGAAGAAGGCATTCGGCACATGACCTCGGCGGCGACACAGCGTTTGGGATTTTTCGAGCGCGGCATTGTGCGTCCGGGCATGATGGCGGATTTGGTCGTCTTTGATCCGGATACGCTTCAAGACACCGCGACGTATGAAAATCCGCGCCAACATCCGCGCGGCATCGCGCATGTCATCACCAATGGCGTATGCGTCATTGAAAACGCGCGGCATACGGGCGCAACACCGGGGCGCGCGCTGCGCGAACCGTTTGGGCGCAAGCCAGAGCGCATTACGACGTAGGAGCCAAGTATTTGTCTTTTTGTACGCCTGTGAGGTCACAAACACGGCAGCAGATAGACCACGCAAAGGATCGCGGCGCCTCAACGGTTGCCCGCGATTTTTTGTCGCGCGTCTGGCGCGTAGTGCGCGGCGCGTCGAGTGAACGCGCAACCTACGCATTGGTGAGCATTTTGTTTCTGCGCGCGCTCGGCGTGATTTATTTCATCGCGTTCGCGTCGCTCGCCGCGCAGATGTTGGGGTTGTACGGTTCGCAGGGGATTTTGCCGATTTCGGATTTCATGGCGCGGCAGTCGCTCGACCTCGTGAATGTTTGGTTCTTGCCAACGGTGTTTTGGGTGAACACGAGCGATTTGTTTTTGCAAGCGGTGCCGATTGTTGGCGCGCTGCTTTCATTGCTGCTGGTCTTGGGTTTTTACGCGCGCATGTTGCGCTTTGTCCTTTTCGCTTTGTACTTGTCCCTCGTCGCGGCGGGACAAGATTTCATGGCGTTCCAATGGGACTATCTTTTATTGGAAGTCGGATTCATTGCGATTTTTCTTGGCTACTCGAACCTTATCCTTTGGTTATATCGCTGGTTGCTGTTTCGCTTGATGTTTTTGTCGGGGCTGGTGAAAATTCTGAGCGGCGACCCAACATGGCGCAATCTGACCGCGCTCGACTATCATTTTGAAACCCAGCCCCTGCCGAATGGGATTGGCTTTTTTGTGTACCACTTGCCAAGCGGCGTGCACCAATTCATGGTCGCCGCGACATTTTTGATCGAATTGGTGGTGCCGTTTTTTATTTTTGCGCCGCGCCGTTTGCGTTTTGCGGCAGGCGCGTTGATGGTGTTACTGCAAGCGCAAATTTTTTTGACGGGCAATTATAACTTTTTCAATTTGCTGGTCATCGCGTTGTGCCTCTTGCTGCTGGATGATCGCGCGCTGCGGACGATTCCAAGCGCGGCAACAAAAACGCCAAGTCTGCCAGCGCAGACTGCAAGTCTTTTTTCTCCTTTAACCCGTGTAGGCAGGTTTCGCGTTTTCGTTGCCGCCAATTTATTGGCTCGACGGTTCGCCATCCTCATCGCGCTTGTTCTTTTTACATTGAGCGCGTTTCAACTGCTCGCGTTGCTTGGTGTGCCGACGCCGGGCGTTGTGGATTTGGTCGGCGCGGTGATGGAACCGCTGCGCGTGGTAAATTTCTACGGACCGTTCGCGGTGATGACGACGACGCGTCCTGAAATTGTGATTGAAGGTTCGAACGACGGCGAGCATTGGGTCGCGTACGAATTCAAGTACAAACCGGGCGATACGCATCGCGCGCCGCCGTGGGTGGAACCGTACCAGCCGCGTCTCGATTGGCAAATGTGGTTTGCCGCGCTGCATGTGCGTACGGGCGACGCGCGCGCGCTGTTGCCGGAGCTGCGCACGAATCAGGCGCTTTTGTTTTATATGGACAATTACGGTGTGGATGCGTGGTTTGTGAATTTTCTCGAACGCTTGCTGCAGGGTTCGCCGCAAGTGCTCGCGCTGTTGGACAAGAATCCGTTTTCCGACGCGCCGCCGCGCTCCATACGCGCGCGATTGTACAATTATCGTTTTGCGGCGTGGGATGCGCCGCTTACCACCGGCGCGTGGTGGGCGCGTGAGGAGCGCGGTCTGTATTTTCCCGCGTTGACGCGCGGCGCACAATGAAGGGGGGGGCGCGCGGCGCAAATGCTATTCGTCGGCGGAGTTCCCGTTGACGGCGGCTTCGGGACCGCTGGCAGCCGCGCGGCGTTCCGCTTCGGTCGTGGTCAAGGTGTGAAGTTGTTCATCTATTTGCGCGGTGAGCTGCCGATACGTTTCGTCCGAAATCATCCCGCGCCGATTCAATTCAAACAATTCGCTGCGCTGCGCGCGCAAACTTTCCAACTGCGCGGTCTTGAGTTCGCTCTGTTTGAGTTCGGGATAGGAACCATAGAGCGTGTCCAATTGTTCTGCGAGCTCTTGCTCCAACACCTGATTGTCCGAACGCAGCGCGACAAACGTGCTCTCGGCAATCGCGCCCTGGTCGTGCAGACGCGCGAGGCGGCGGTCGGCAGCGCGGGCGGCGAGCAAACGGGCGCGCATGATTTCAAAATTTTGCTGTCGTTCATGCTGCGGCACCAAATTCAAAAATTGCACCAACGGACGAATCGTCAAGCCCTGCACGACCAGCGTAAACAACACGACGCTGAACGCGGCGATGATGAGCGTTTCGCGCTGCGGCACGGTCGCGGGCAAGCTGAGCGCGAGCGCCAGCGTGACGCCGCCGCGCAAGCCGCCCCAAAACAAAAGATGCTGCCACTTGACGGGAATAGGCGTCGCGACCCACCGGAGCGGCAGGGCTAATCCGTACACCGTAACCGCGCGCGCCAGCAGCGCTGCCACAATCGCGACGAAAATTGCCGCCGCGTTGACGCGCAAATCAATCAAGCTCACTTGCAGCCCAATCAACAAAAAGATGAACGAGTTGGCGACGAATGAAACAAATTCGAGCACGTGCTCGAGCACCAATTTCGTCGTCGGGCTGAAAGAAATGCGTCCGCCGTAATTGCCGAGTACGAGTCCCGCGACGACGACGCTGATGACGCCGGAAACGCCAAGATATTCGCCGAGGAGATACGAGCCCCACGCGAGCACAACCGTCATGCTGATTTCGATGAGATAGTCTTCGATGCGCGCCAAAAAACGCGAAGTGAGATACCCCAGTCCAAAGCCGAGCGCCATCCCGCCCAACACGAGGCGCAGAAATTCCACCAACCCTTCGATCGGATGAAAGGCGCCGGTGAGGACGACGGCAAGCGCGAGGCGAAACAAAACAATGCTGGTGCCGTCGTTAAAGAGACTCTCGCTTTCCATCAACACCGAGAGCCGCTTGGCGACGCCGAGTTCGCGGAACACCGCGACGACCGAAACGGGGTCGGTTGCCGCGATGAGCGTTCCAAAAAGTAGCGCAATCTCTACCGGAAAGCCCAACGCAAACACAAGCACCGCACCCGCGACGACCATGCTGACCATCACACCGAACAGCGCAAACACCGCAACGGGGGTGACGTCTTGACGCAGTTTTTCAAGGTCGAGGTGAAATGCCGCTTCAAACGCGAGCGGCGGCAGAAACAAAAGCAGCACGACTTCGGGCGTCAATTCAATCTTTGGGAGAAAACCCAAAAATTCAAGCCCCAGACCGGCAATGACCAAGATCGTCGTATACGGCAGGCGATAATACCGCGCCGCAATCCCAACCAAGATGATGATAATAAACAACGCGAGCAGCGTTGCTTCGGTATCAAAAAGTTTGCCGCCTACTTCTTGCAAGAACTGCACGACGCGAACTCCTTGTCGGGGATTCATGCGGACGAACTGGGACGTCTTAAGTTGCGTCCGCGCGTGAGTGGAGACATTATAACACTCGAAACGCGACGCGTGCGGTTCGCCTGTCAACACAACCATTCGCGCGGGAGGTGCGCTATAATGCGGCGCGCGCCATCACTCGAAAATTGGCGCACGCCCATGAGGCAGTGTAAATGAATGCAAACAAGCAAAACGAACTCGTTTCCGGTTCACGCTTGGAACGCGTCTTGAAAGCGGGACGCTTTGCCGTGACCGCCGAATTGAATCCGCCCGACAGCGCGGACCCGCAGGCGGTGTATGACCGCGCGTTAATTCTCTCCACGGTGTGCGACGGCATCAACGCGGTGGACGCGTCGGGCGCGAATTGTCACATGTCGTCCGTCGGCATTTGCGCGCTGCTCACGCGCGCAGGCTATGACCCCGTGTATCAAATTTCATGCCGCGATCGAAATCGCATCGCCATTCAAGGCGATCTTTTGGGCGCGGCGGCGATGGGCGTGAAAAATGTATTGTGCCTCACCGGCGACGGTGTGCAGGCAGGCGACCAGCCCGAAGCCAAGCCGGTGTTTGATTTGGATTCGATGACGCTGCTGCGTACGGTACGCATCATGCGCGACCACGGACAATTTTTGAGCGGACGCAAATTGGATGTGCCGCCGCGCGTGTTTGTCGGCGCGGCAGAAAATCCATTTGTGCCGCCGTACGATTTTCGCCCCCTGCGTTTGCAGAAAAAATGGCAGGCGGGCGCGGAATTTATTCAGACGCAGTATTGTTTCGATGTGCCGCGTTTGCGCGAGTTTATGCAGCGCGTGCGCGATTTAGGGCTGGATGAAAAATTGTACATTCTCGTCGGCGTCGGTCCGCTGCGTTCCGCCAAAGTCGCGGAATGGATGCGTACGAATGTGCCCGGCGTGCACATTCCCGATGCCATCATCACGCGCCTAAAGGGCGCGGAGAAACAAGCGCTCGAAGGCAAAAAATTGTGCATCGAGATTATTCAACAAGTGCGCGAAATTCCCGGTGTGCGCGGCGTGCACGTAATGGCATATCGCCAAGAAGAACTCGTCGCGGAAATTATTGAAGACGCGGGGCTCTTGCCGCGCGTGACCGAACGCGACCTCGCGCCGAAATTTTGAACCGACCCAAAGGGTTTTTGACGCGGCGGCGTATCGAGTCGCGTTTGCGCGCAAAACTCTCGGGGTCTTGCGAAGGGAGTGTGTGTCACGATTTTGGCAGAGTGCATTGGATTTTAGCCTTTAGGCGGTTTGCTGGCACGAGTGCGAAACCCGCTGAAGCGTCGAATCCAAGAATCTGACGCACACCCGCTTGCGAAAGCGTGGTTGAAATAACTCGCCGCGCCAACTATAATGATGCCTATGACTCCCCTCGAACGTTATCTCGCCGTGTGCAATGGGCAATTGCCCGACCGCGCGCCAGTGAGTCCATTCATCATGCAGTTCGCCGCAAAAATCGCGAACGTTTCCTATCGCGATTACTGCATGTCCGGCGAAGTGATGGCTTACGCGCAAGCGACGTGTTCGCGGCGTTTCGGCTACGATTCGGTGAATGTCACCTCCGACGCGGTGCGCGAATATCAAGCGTTGGGCGGACCGACCGCCGATTTTGGCGCAGAAAGCGTGCCCGCTGCTGAACCCGAACCTTTTATCAAAGATTTGGATGATCTCAAACGTCTGCGCGTGCCCGACCCGCTCGGCGATAATCCGATGCGCGAGCAAATTCGCGCACTCCAAATTTTGCGCCGCGAATTGCCCGACCAACCGGTGTATGCGTGGGTCGAAGCGCCGTTTCAGGAATCGTGCATCTTGCGCGACATCAATTATTTCATGGTGGACATTCGCACGAATCCCGAACTGCCAAAAGAGATTTTGAAATTTGTCGTCGAGATGGAGACCGCATTTGCGTACGCCCAAATCGAAGCGGGCGCGCAATTTATCGGCATTGGCGATGCGATTGCGTCGCTCGGCTCGGCGGATGATTATGCGGAATTTAATTTTCCGTACTTGTCCGAACTTGTGGAGCGCATCAAAAAACGCGGCGTTTATATCAAATATCACGCCTGCGGGCGCACGAAACATCTGTGGAAATATATCAAACAGTTGAACATTGACATTCTCAATCTCGATTCGTTGATTGATTTTGGCGCGGCGCGCGAATTTTTTGGCGACAAGTTTGTGTTGAAAGGCAATCTGAATCCCGTCACGGAAATGATGGATGCGACGCCCGAAATCATTCATGCGGCAAGTCAACGCTCGTTCGCCCAAGCGGGGCAGCACGGCAAATTTATTCTTAGCCCCGGCTGCGAACTCCCGCCGTCCACACCGCCGGAAAATTTGGATGCGTTGGTCGAGAGCGCGCGGTTGTTTTGTAGTTATCAGTGAACAGGAATCAGTAGGCAGTAGGCAGTCTCCAGTCTCTGGTCTCTATGCTCCAAGAAATTTTTTCGCTCAAAAATAAAGTCGCCCTCATCACCGGCGCGAGTCGCGGGATTGGACGCGCGATGGCGGAGGTGTTTGGCGACGCGGGCGCGCGATTGGCGATGGTGGCGTTGAATGCGGAACGCTTGGCGCAAACGGCGAATGAATTGCGCGCGCGGAATTTTGCAGTGATGGATTGCGCGTGCGATGTCGCGGATGCGGAGCAGGTGAATCGCGTGGTCGAAAGTGTCGTCGCGCAATGTGGACGCATTGACATTCTCGTCAACAACGCGGGGATTTTGCAGGCGGGACCTATCACCGATTTTGACGCGAAGGATTGGGAACGAATGCTCGCGGTGAATTTGAACGGCGCGTTTTATTTTGCGCGCGCCGTCGCGCCGTTGATGATGGCGCAAAAATTCGGACGCATCATCAACATTTCGTCCGTCACCGCGCAAACGGGCGGCGTGTCGGGCAGCGTTCAGTATTCCGCGTCCAAAGGCGCGCTGTTGTCCTTCACCAAAACGCTTGCGCGTGACCTTGCGCCGCACAATATTACCGTAAACGCGATTGCGCCGGGACAAATTGAAACCGAAATGGGCGCGTTGAGCGGAGAGACAAGGCAACGTGTCATCGAAATGATTCCGCTGAAACGTTTGGGCAAACCGGAAGACATTGCCTACACCGCGCTGTTTCTCGCGTCCGACGCGGCAAGCTACATTACGGGCGCGACGTTGGATGTGAATGGCGGGGTTTTGAAACGATAGAGATCAGCGATTTGAAATCGCCGTCTGAACAAGGCGTTTATAGAAACAAAGCAAACAGCAAGAAGGTATTTTTTGCATTATTTTTTCAAATGCTTTGTTATGCCGTCGCATTCCATGCGATGGTGACGAGCGCAAAGGAAAATACATGGCAAGCGATTTACAATCAAAAATTCACCAATGGGTTTCATCCCACACCAAAGACATCCTCCAGCTCACCGAAACGCTTATACGTTTTCCGAGCGTGAATCATCCGCCAACGGGCGACGAATACGCGGCGCAGCAGTTTGTGATGCAAACGATGCGCGACATGCAGTTGGACACCGACGTTTTCTTGCCGACCGATGTAACGGAACTCGCCACGCATCCCGCGTTGTGGCAGGGGCGCGATTACACCAATCGCCCGAACGTCGTCGGCACATGGCGCGGCGCGGGTGATGGCAAGTCCCTTTTGTTTTCCTCGCACATTGATGTTGTCGCGGGCAGCCCCGGCGGTCGCTTTGAAAATTTCGCGCCGACGCGTCAAGGCGACAAATTGTATGGGCGCGGTTCCAACGACATGAAAGGCGGACTCGCCGCCACTATCATGGCGGTGAAATGTTTGCAAGACTTGGGTGTGCGTTTGAATGGCGATGTGATTGTCGAAAGCGTCGTAGACGAAGAAAACGGCGGCGCGAATGGCACGCTCGCGTCGCGTTTGCGCGGACACAATGCCGACGCATGCATCGTCCCCGAACCGACGGGCATGGTTGTCGCGCCCGCGCACAAAGGCGGACGCATTTGGGATATTCGCTTGAAAGGTTCGCCCGGCATTGGATTCAGCGCGGACAATATCGTCAGCCCGATTTACGCGGCGGCGCGGCTCGTCAGCGCGCTTGAGGATTGGGAAACGATTCGCAATCGCGTCACCCCCCCCCATCCGCTGTTTGCGGAAATTCCCGGACTGCCCGTGTTGATTACCAAAATTATCGCGGGCGAATTCGAACCCGGCGCGGGCGACGCCGTTCCCGAAAACGCGATGATGGAAATCTGGTGCGAAGAATATCCGGGCGTGAGCGAAGCAGAACATTATCAGCGCCTCATCGGTTATCTCGAACAGGTTGCGCGCGAAAATCCTTCCGTTGCAAAGTGCAAAATGACCGTTGAACCCGTCACGCGTTTTCTGCCCGGCAGTGAAATTCCACGCGACCATCCGATTGTGCAAACGGTCAGCCGCGCGTTCGCGCAGACGACCAACCACGCGCCGGTGGTGCGCGGCGCGCCGTTCGCGTGCGATGTGTTTGTGTTCAATCAAATCGCCAACATCCCGTGCGTGATTCTCGGTCCGCGCGGCGGCAACGCGCATTCGTACGACGAATGGGTTATCCTGCAAGACCTCATTGACCTCACGGAAATTTTCGCGCGCACGGCGGTCGCGTGGTGCGGCGTGGCGTAGGGAACGTTCGCCGTAACGTTCCATCGCCGTAACGTTCCATCGCCGTAACGTTCCATCGCCGTAACGTTCCATCTGCGCGCCGCAGGAACGAAACGGCGCGGAACGAAACAGCGCGGAACGAAACGGCGCGGAACGAAACGGCGCGGAACGAAACGGCGCGGAACGAAACGGCGCGGAACGAAACGGCGTTCGTTCCGTACAATATATCAGATGGAAAATAAAATTATGCTGCCGCATTTGCGCGTTGCCCGCGCGCCGAGCGTGTTCGCGTTGGAAGATGAAAAAGCATGGTGCGCGTACGATGCCATCACGCCGCTGTATCTTGCCGACGGCAGCGCGCCCGCGTCGCAGCAAACGCGCGTGCGCGTGTGTTTTGACGACGACGCGTTGTATGTGCGTTTTGATTGTGACGACCGCGAGATTTGGGGCACGTACACGCGGCGCGATGAACCGCTTTACGAGCAAGAAGTGGTCGAAGTATTTATCGCGCCCGATGCTCAAGATTTGGTCCACTATTTTGAATTTCAAATTTCGCCGAATGGCGTTTTGTTCGACGCGACCGTGTACAACCCCACTTCGACGCGCGACCATTTGCAATGGGATGAATCGTGGTTGTGCCCCGGCATTCGGTGGATGGCGCAGCGCGCGGACGCGAAAAATTTTTGGTGGGGCGCCTTTGCGCTGCCATGGGCGGGGATTACGCGTGACGGAAAAATTCCGTCCGTTTGCCGCGCGAATTTTTATCGCATCGAGCGCCCGCGCGATGGCGAAACCGAATACAGCTGCTGGTCGCCGACGCTGACGCAGCCCGCCGATTTTCACAAGCCCGCGCGGTTTGGGTATTTAGAGTTCGTGTAGGGCAAATTTTCAATTTGCCTGCCATTTACGCTAAATTTCGGGCACGGATTTCACAGAGCGCGCCGATAAAAAATCTGCGGCATCTTGTGGCATCTGTGTCCCATTCCGACAAATGATTGTCCGCACACTCACTGGCGATGTTGCGCCGAATGAATTGGGTAACACACTGATACACGAACATCTCGCCGTAGATTGGGGCGAAATGTTGGGGCGTCCCAAAATTATTGATTTCGAATTCGATGCGATGCGCGACAAGATGGTCGAAAAATTGAACGCCGCGCACGCGTGGGGCGTCGGCGCGATGGTCGAGTGTACGCCGATTGGATGTGGGCGGTATGTGGATTTGTTCAAGGCGGTGGCAGAACGCACGCCGGTGAAAATTATTGGCAGCACCGGATTTTTTCACGAGTCGTGGTGTCCGATGCATCCGATTGCGCGCGCGTTCGACATTGACGCGATGACGGATTTGTTCGTGCGCGAAATTACGGAAGGCATGGGCGACACGCTCATCAAAGCGGGCATCATCAAATGCGCGACGGGCGAGGGGCGCGTCTCGGCAAAGGAAGAACAGGTTTTGCGCGCCGCTGCCCGGGCACACCGCGAAACGGGCTGCCCCATCCTCACGCACACAACCGGCGGATTGGGCAACGAACAGCTGGACATTTTTGAAAGCGAAGGCGTCAGCGCGGGCGAAATTATCATCAGCCACGTCGGCTGCGAAAAGGACAATTGGCTGGACTATTCCGAATCGCTGTTGAGGCGCGGCGCGAATATTTCGTTTGACCGCATCGGCGAACCGTCGTTCGGCGGCGACGAACATTGGATCATGCTCATCACGAACGCAATTCAAAAAGGATTCATCCGCCAGACGATGTTCAGTCACGACGCGGGTGTACTCGTGCATGGCTATAACGAAATCGTCAATCCGGGCGTCGAACTCAGCGGCGAATTCACGTACATTTCGCGCACCTTTATTCCAAAATTGCGCGCGGCGGGCGTAACGGACGAACAACTGCACGTCATGTTTGCGGAAAATCCGCAGCGCGTGTTGGCGTTCTAAGGGGCAAAGCCCAAACCCCTTGCCAAGCGTTCAAAAATAGCGTATAAGGAACACAGAGGTTAGCTCCTGCCAAGCGCCGAGCGAACAGATAAATTCGCATTTGTCGAGGCGCGCTCTTTGCGAACTGCACAGTCTTGTCGCGCAGAGAGCGCGCGTATTTTTTCTCACGCGCGCAACGTGACCGTCTGACTGTCGAAACGCGCGTTCAATAATCTCCGAGAGGTGAAAAGATGGCGCCCCGCAAAAAAACCAAGAGCACACGCAAACCGACGACCAAAACTCCCGCACGCACCAAGCGCGTCGCCAAAAAAGCGGCGGTGACCCAACGTGCTCCCGCGACCGCCCGCCGCGCGCGCGCTGCCCAACCGCGCGCGTCCGCCCCAACGCCGCTGACCTTGTCCGCCGAAACTGCCCCCCCCCCTTCCGGCGCGCCGCCGCACCTTCTCGTCTTTGTCCCCGGCTTTATGGGCAGCAAATTGCGCGACCTCGACACCGGCGAAATCGTGTGGCTCGATTTTTCCAAAATTCCGCTGAACCCGCTCCAATGGGACGATTGGCTCGACAAGTTGTTCGCCAAAATGAAATATCCGAATGACCGTCTCGTGCCCGACGGCATCATCGAGGATGTTTTGTTTTTGCCGCCGCTGTTCAAACAGGAACAGTACAGTCGTCTGCTGCGAACGCTGACTGCTTGGGGTTATCGCGTGAATCCGCCGGACGGCGCGCAGGACGATTGGATTGCGTTCACCTTTGCATACGATTGGCGCCAGGACAATCGCATTTCAGGCAGAAAATTGGGCGAGCAAGTCGCCAAGTGGCACGCGCAGTATCCCGACCATCAGGTCTGGTTGATGGGACACAGCAACGGTGGAATCATTTCGCGCTGGTTCATCGAAAAAGAAGGCGGCAAAGAGATTGTCAATCGCTTGATTCTTTTGGCGTCGCCGTGGGACGGCGCAGTCAAAGCGTTGTACGCGCTGATGCGCGGCTTTGATATGTTTTTGCGGTGGGGGTTTGACCCCGCGCATATCGGCGAGCGCACGCGCGACACCTTGCGCCAATTCCCGGGCATCTATCAACTCTTGCCGCAAGCGCGCGCGTTTGTAACCGGACCGAACGGCGTACAACTCGACCCCTTTCAAGGCGACGCGTGGCTGAACGTTCCCGCCGCGTATCCGCTCCTCGCCGACGGCAAACAATTCAATCAAGAACTCGGCAACAACTTGAGTGTGGACACGCTCGCGTTTTTTGGACGCAAGCTCAAGACGACCACTGGCGTCCAAGTGCAGTTGGACGCGGCGATGCATTGGGCGGACATGAATTGGCTGGAAACCGAATTGGGCGACGGCACCGTGCCCGAGTACAGCGCAATGTATACGCACGCGCCGCGCAACATTCCCATCGTCGCCGAACACGGCAGCATTTACACCAATTCCGCGCTCGAAGAAATTTTGCGCTGGGAATTGTTGGACAAATACACCGGCGCGGCCCAAGCGCGCGCGGCAGCGACGACCGACCGCTTTACGATTGTGTTCAATCCCGACAAGAACGCGTATCGTCCGGGCGAAACGATTGCCATCGCCGCGTCGGTGACGCAAAACGCGAACGCGCAGCCCTATCCCGCCGCGACCATTTTTAGCGAATTGCTCTGGTCACAAGCGCTGCCCGGTTCCGCAGTGGCAGACGCGCCCAAGAAATTGCCCGAGACCACTTTGACGCAAACCGCGCCGGGGCAATTTCAAGGCGCTCTCATCGCGCCGGAGGCAGAGGGCTATTATCGCGTGCGCGGCACGGTGATGCTGCCCGATGCGCCCGAATTGATGTTGGAAGAAATTATCGCGGTGGAGCGAATGGAATAAAGCTTGAGCGCCACTCGGCTATTTGGGCATTCCCTAAACGCGCTTGTACGGACAAGCGCACAAGGGAGGGTGATGAGTATGACGGACTCGTTGGAACAACCCTTGACACGTAATATCGAACCGGCGGACGACGCGGAAGCGGAACCCGTTTCGCAGGGGCGCAATTTAATTGCCGTCATCGGCATTGACCATTACGCCTACTGGCCCAAACTGAAAAACGCGGTCAGCGACGCGCTGGGCGTGCAAAAATTGTTTGTCGAAAAGTTGGGCTTTACGGCGCTCTTGCCGCCGCTGCTGAATGACAACGCGACCGGCGAAAACATCATGGCGCTCATCACGGACCAACTGCCGCCGCTGCTGCAAGCCGACGATAATCTGATTCTGTTTTTCGCGGGGCACGGGCACACGCGCGTCAGCAAAATCGGCGCGCGCGAAATCGAAACGGGCTATCTCATTCCCGTCAACGCGCGTTTGGAAAATTGGAGCGACAAGCTGCGCACCGACGATTTTTTGGAAAACGTCAGTCAATTGCCCGCGCGCCACGTGCTCTTGATTTTGGACGCGTGCCGCAGCGGATTCGCGTTGAGCGGCATGAGTGCGCATCGCAGCGCGGTGACGTACGAAGAAAATCTCATTCGCAATATCAGCCGCAAAGTGATTACCTCGGCGCGGCGCAATGAGGACGCGTTGGACAACGGACCGATTCCCGCGCATTCGTTGTTCACCGGCACGCTCATTCAAGGTTTGGATTTGCGGCTGGCGGATTTGGACAAGAACAGTCTGGTCACGTCGTTTGAATTGGGACTGTATTTGCAGCAGCAGGTCGGACAAGCATCGGACTCGAAACAGACGCCGGATTTCGGCTCGTTCAATCTGGACGACCGCGGCGAGTTGGTCATTTCCCTGCGCGGCGATACGTTCGACGCGGTCAACGCGCGCGGTTTGTCCGCGATGCTCGCCCACGACGTGCCCGCGTTAGAGCCGATTGTGGCGCAAATGAAACTGCTCGCGCCCAACGCCGCGCAAACGGTGTTTCTCGATTTTCGTCTGAAATTTTTTCAGAACGATTATGACGGCGCGATTGACCGAGTCACGCAGCTGCTGGGCATGGGCTTTGCCGAAGGTATCCTTCCCGTCACGCGCAGCGATTTGGAAGAAATCAACATCAAACTGCGTTATTGGAAGCCTGTGCTGCAATTGCCCGCGACATCGCTGCCCGTCAAAATGCAGCTGCTCGTCGCAACAGGCGACGACAATTTCGCGCCCGCGCCCACCGCGCCGTTTGCGATGGGCACGGCGTTTCAGGCGCGCAACGGCGCGTTGGCGCGCTATCAAATCGAGAATGCAAGTCCCGCACGCGCGCATCTGTATTTCATGACCATCACGCCGCAGGGACGCATGATTGTTGGACCGCTGCCGGAACAAGACGACGCGCGCATTGACGGCATCGCGCCCGGCGCGAGCGGTTTCGGACAAAAGTTCAAAGTCAAAGGACTGCCGGGCATCGTCGAAAATCGCATTCTCTATTCGCCGCAGCGCGTGTCCGAATTGCTGTTTCCCGCGACCGTCGCCGCGCGCGATGTGAATACGATTGCGCCCGCCGCGCTCGCCGCGCTGCAAATGCAGCCGCTGTTTTATCAAATCGTTTCCGACGTCACTCCGGTCGCCGATGCGATGACGATTCGCGACGCGTTCAGCTCTTTGGTGTTGGACGCGCGAGAGCCCGAGATTGATACCAAGATCGCGTGAGGCAGGGGGAGGACGAAGAATATGACAGACACTACTGCGCGTCCATCCGAACTGTTCGCGCTGCTCATTGGCATTGATTACTATTTGGGCAACGAAGCGCCCGACGGCGCGTTCTATGACAGCTTGAACGGCTGCGTCAACGATATTTTGGGCGCGCAAAAATTTTTGCAGGAACGTTTGAAACTGGACGACGCGCATCTGTTTAAATTGACCGCGACGAATTTGGGCATCGCCGCCGCCGAGCCGCCCGAAGCATTACCGACGCGCAAAAATATCATCGCCGCGTTTGATGCGTTGACGGATACCGCGCAAGCTGGCGACCAAATTTACATTCACTATTCGGGACACGGCGGACGCGCGCTGACGATTTATCCCGACCTCAAAGGCGCGGACGGTTTGGACGAAAGCATCGTGCCGATGGACATTGGTTCGCCGGATGTGAATTACGTGCGCGATTTGGAAATCGCGACGCTGCTCAAGCGCATGGTGGACAAAGGTCTCGTGGTCACGCTCGTGCTCGATTCCTGTCACTCCGGCGGCGCGACGCGCGGCAATCCCAACGCGCGCGTGCGCAGCGCGCGCGGCAATCAAATTGACCGCGCGGTGCGCCGCCTTGACAATCTCGTCGGCACACCGCAAGAACTGCAAGCATTGTGGATGAACACGCCCAAGACCAAAACGCGCGGCGTCGAAGCCGTCAGCGGCTGGCTGCCCGAACCGAAAGGGTACGTGATGCTCGCGGCGTGTCGCGCGAACGAATTGGCGAATGAAGACGAATTTGGCGACGCGGTTCACGGCGCGCTGACGTATTGGCTGCTTGACGCGCTGCAAAATGTCACGCGCGAGACGACCTACGCACAATTGCACAATCGGCTGGTCGGCAAAGTGCATTCGCGTTTCGTCGCGCAAACGCCGCAGCTCGAAGGCGACATGACGCGCACGCTCTTTGGCAGCGACCATTTGACGTCGCGTTTTGCCATCAACGTCTTGGCGTACGACGCCGCGAAAAAGCAAGTACGCGTGAATGTGGGACAGTCCGGTCTGGTCAACGTCGGCGCGACGCTGGCTATTTATCCGGGTGACGCGCGCGATTTCAGCGATGTTCAAGCGCGCATTGCGTTGGCGCAAGTGACCGAACTCGGCGGCGGCGATTCGATTGCCACCGTCACCGAAATTTTGGACGCGACCAAACCGCTCGACGCGGGCGCGCAAGCGGTCGTATTGAATACGGGACGCCTTGACCTCGTGCGCCGCGTCGCGTTCATTACGCGCGCCGATGTGCCGCAAACCATTGACCAAGCTCAAGCGCTGCGCGCGGTGCAAGATGCCATCGCGGCGGAACAAGCCGCGCGCGCGGCGGCGGGCGAAACGAGTTTGATTGAAAGCGCCGACGCCAAGACTTCGCCGCACTATCAAATTTCCGTCAACGCGCGCGGCGAGTACGAAATCAGCGATTCCGGCGGTACGCCGTTTCCCAATCTCTCTCCCGCGCTGCGCGTGGACGACTCCACCGCGCCGTCACACGTCGCAAAACGCCTCGAACATTTAGCGCGTTATCACGCGATTGTCGAACTCGAAAATTACGACGACGCATCGCCGCTCGCCGACAAATTGGTCGCGCAGCTCTTGCTCCCCCCCCCCTCGTGGCAGCGCGGACAAAAAATAGATTTCGCCGCGTCCACCGCAGCGGAGACAAATGCCGCGCTCGGCGTCGGCGAAACATTCATTCTCCAAATCACCAACAAGTCCAAAAAAGTTTTGAATTTTGCAGTGCTTGACCTCGCGCCCGATTGGAGCGTGAAACAAATTTTTCCCGGCGAAGACGAAGCGACGGCGACGCTGGAACCGGGCAAGACAGTTTATAAAGTGTACCGTACAACGTTGGGCGAAGCATACCAAACGGGCACGGATATTTTAAAAGTGATGGCGACGACCGAGACCGGAAGTTTTCGGTGGCTCGAGCTGATGCCGCTCGGCGGCGGACCGCGCGCCACGCGCGGCGCGCAAACACCGCGCACCGCGTTGGAGGCGCTGCTGAACAGCATCAATTTTCCCGCGACGCGCGGCGTCGAGACCGTGCGCGCGGCGAGTCAAGAATGGGTTTCCGTTCAGGTGCAGCTCACTGTGACGCGCTCCTGAATTGTTCTTGGAGGACCGATGCAAGTTGCACCGTGGGGCATTCACTATACCACGCGCAAACTTATCGTCGAACCGCTCGACGACGCCGCACTGGGCAAGGCGATTCTGGATGCGTATGACAGCAATCGCGCGGATTTGGAAGCGGTGCAGCGCGCCACGCGCGGCGCAACCCTGCGCGAAGCGCAACGCTTGACGCGCGATGAAGGCGACCCGCGTTCGGTGGGCTGGACGATTTTGCTCAACAAAAAAGACCCCGACCGCGCGGCGCGGCTCGACGCGATTCAGCCGCTGGCAAAACAACGCGGATGGTCCGGCGAACCGTTGTATTACAACGACGAAAAACCGTACGAATGGTACGATTGGGTTTCCAACTCCTATTCGCCGTTGAATGCAGAACGACCGTTTTACGTTTTGATTCTCGGCGGACCTGCCCAAGTGCCGTTTCTGTTTCAATCCTTTCTTGCGACGAACGCGGCGGTCGGGCGTTTGGACTTGGAACCGGATCAAGCGCGCGCGTACGCGGAAAAAGTGGTGCGGCTCGAAAAGGCAAGCGAACCTATCGTCAAGCGCGAAACGATTTTTTTCGCGACGAATCACAGCATTGATTCGCGCGCACCGATTGACCCGACGTATTACAGCCATTACCATCTCGCCGCGCCGATGGCACAGCAAGTGCAGGACGCGTACAAATTCGCCGTGAAAAAATTGTTCGCCCAAGACGCGACCAAAGCGAATTTGGCGGACGCGCTGCATCACGCCAAACCTGCGCTGGTCTTTACCGCGAGTCACGGACTCGGCGCGCCCGACGAACCGCTCAAACGGCAAAAACTATTGAACGGCGCGATTTGTTGTCAGGATGAGCCGAGCGATGACGACGAGGCGTGGTTATTTGGCGCGTGGGATGTGCCGACCAAAGACGCGTTTCTAGAAGGCGCGCTGTTTTTCCAATTCGCGTGTTTTGGATACGGCACACCCGCGCAAAGCGATTTCGCGCATTGGGATGCGCGCATCGGGCGCGCCGTGAACGCAAAACAAGATTTTGTCGCCGCGCTGCCGAAAAAATTGCTCGCGCATCCGCACGGTCCTATTGGCTTTGTCGGACATCTCGACATTGCGCTGCTGCACGGCTTTGAAGACCCGAACCATCCCGGCACGGCGCAGGATCCGTGGCACGTACGCGTCGCGCCGTTTACAAACGCGGTGCGCAATGTATTGCAATTGAATCCCGTCGGTTTTGCCATGCGCGCGATGAACCGTCGCTACAATGAGCTGAATCAAAACCTCACCACGTTTTTCGACCAGCTGCAGCGCCGCGCTGTCCAAGTGGATGCCGTGATGCAGCAGCGTTTGGTGGACACATTCCTCAGCCGCAGCGACGCGCAGAATTATTTGATTTTTGGCGACCCCGGCGCGCGCTTGCGCCTCCCCGATTAAAACGGCAAGGAGAATTCTGTGACTCCCGACGAAACTGCCTCAACACCCGAAACCAAGCCCGCGCCGCGCCAAGCGAAAACCGCGCGCCCGCGCCGCGCGACGACTTCCCTAACCAAAACCAAAGCCAAGACGACGCGCGCGAAAAAACGCGCCGCGCCCGCGCTTTCGTACGGCTACGCGGTCGGTGAAGCGCGCCGGAGCGAGACCGCGCGCACGCTGCCCGCGCTGGAAATGTTCGAGGACCGCCCCCCCCCCTCACCCCCCCCCACCGCTGTCGCGTTCGTCTCGTTTCCCGGTTTCGACGAGGCGCAAGCCAAATTGTCCGCGACGTTGAAAGCGTTCATGGATCGCGTTGGCGGCGCCATCAACGAAGCCGCGACGCTAAAAGTGAAAACGTACGTGAGTGACGACATCGAAGGTGTGAAGCTCGACGCGCAAGGCAATCTTACCGGCGATATGCGTTTGCGCGCGCTGACCAATATCGAGTTGGACGGCGACATTACGGCGATTATTCCAATGCGCCCCGAAGGCATGGACGAAACGTTGTGGGCGGCGCATGTGGACATGGTGAAGCAAGCGCAAGCGAATCGCACCGAGTTGGTCAAATTGGCAATCTCGGCGGTTTCCGGTTTGGTGACGGCAATCAAGCCCGGATGACGCGCGTATGACGACGTTCCAAATCATCGAACGCAACAGCGTCATGTCGCCGGATGTATTCGGCGTATGGCAATCCCGCCGCGCCATTTCGTCACGCGAACAGCACGCGCGGAAACGCTTTGCGCGCGCACGCGTGCCGGAAAAACGGCGCGCGCGCGGTGCGGCATTGCGCGTGCCGCGTTGGCAAATTGATTTGTCCGCGCAGCCGTCCGAAATGGCGCGCGCATTCACGACACTACATTCCAGCTTGGAAGCGACGGATGCAGCGCTTGCGGCGGCGCAGACGCGACTCGGCGATTTTGTGCGCGTCCAACGCCGCGTGCCCGGACGGCAGCGCGCGGCGACCTTTGCGACGGCGCCCAGACCCGAAGCCGAATTGAATCGGTTGCTGCTTTCGGCAGAGACCAGCGCGGCGTTCGGTGTGACGGATTGGCTGCGCGATTGGAAGCAAGCGATTGACGAATTCATCGCCTTCACGCAGCAAATGCAGCAGCATGTATTAAGTTACGCGTGGGTGGATACGCGCGTGGCGGAGGCGCGCATTGGCATCACGCGCGTCACGTGGGATGGCGATTTTGAAACGGTGTTGGCATCCGGCACCATCCAAAACAGTCTTGCCCATGAAATGGCGCTGCGCGCGTCGCTGCTTGCGCGTCAGCAGCTGCTCAAGCAATTTGTGACGGTTATTCACGCGGCGGGAGAGCTGGCGGGGCTGGCATTGATTGCGGCGAATCCAGTGTTGGCATTACCCGCCGCGCTGCGTTTTTTGAAATTGTTGTTGGACGAGGCTCGCAATTCACAAAATGCGTAGGGGCGGTCGCATACCTGCCCGCGCAAGGAGGACAAATCATGGCAGAGTCTTGGGAAATTTCCGTAAAGAATACGGCGCAAAAGCTTGCCGACGCGCTGCAAGACGCGGCAACGCTGACCGTCAAGACCGATTACGTGGAAGCGGCGGCGCCAGGCGGCGCACCAAGCACGCCCATCACACTCACGACCGTCATCAAACTCGATGCGGACAGCACGAACTCGGTGCCGGTCACGCGCGTCGAGGGCGTCGGTTTGCAGGTCAACACGGACTTGTACAATATTCACGCGAGCAATGTCCAAGCCGCAACGGAATATCGCCTGCGCGTTTTGAATGCGCTGCTTGACGCGGTCAAAGCGCAGCTGCGTTAAGAGACAATTTTCGCGCGCGAAAAAAAAGCCGCGCTTTTTGGCGCGGCTTTTTTTGTTTTGGCAATTCAGGTTAGGGCAAACGATTGAACCACAAGAGCGAAAACATTCCGGCGAGCAGTGACAACAACACGGCGACGCCGGTGACGTACGCGGTGACTTCGGTCTTTTCGGTTTTCAAGACTAAACTGGTCGAAAGGTTTTCGTAAATCTTGACGAGGTCGGTTTCATTCTGCGCGTTATAGTACTGTCCATCGGTCATGCCCGCAATCGTGCGTAAAGTTTGTTCATCCAAACGCGTGCGAATGGCGCGCCCCTGAATGCGCACGATGGCGCCCTCTTCGCTGCCGATGCCGACAGTATAAATGCGAATGCCGCGATCTGCCGCAATCTGCGCAATGTCCACCGGCTCGGGCCATTGATTGTTTTCGCCGTCCGTCAGCAAGACGATGATGGCATTTTGATACTGCCCTTTGGGCATGGGCGTGGGTTGCGGTCCGTTGCTGTTGGATTGATTGAGATCTTGATTCAGGTTGATTTCGCTGCCCTGCCCTGTTTTTTCTGCAATTGTGTCGAGCGCAGCGACCAGCCCGCGTCCGATGGCGGTGCCGCGCTGCCAATTCAAACGGTTGATGGCGGCGATGAGCGCGTCTTTGTCATTCGTCGGCGGCTGCACGACAAAAGCATTGTCGCTGAACGAAACCACCGCGACCTGCACTATGTCGGGCTGTTTTTCGACAAACGCTTTGGCGGCGGCTTTCGCGGCTTCCATGCGATTGGGGTTCAAGTCGGTTGCGCTCATGCTGCCCGAAACATCAATCGCCAAAACAATGGTGCCTTCGGCAGAAGGAACCAGCGTCGTCGCTTCGGGACGCGCGAGGGCAATAATCATGGCGATGAGCGCGAGCATGAAAAGCGCCGCGGGCACATGCCGCCGCCAGCCCGGACCGTTCCCCAGCGCTTCTTTGACGAGGGACAGACTTGCGTACCGCAGCGCGTATTTTTGACGCCGGCGCTGGAGCAGAATGTACACCACAATCAGCACCGGAATCAAAAACAGCAACACCAGCATAAAGGGCCAGATGAATGACATGGAACTACCTCATTGCAGATTGCAGATTTCAGATTGCAGATTGATTCTTTTTTTGCGCCTCTCGACACAGCACACGATTGCGCGCAGTGTTGGAAGACGCAACAAAAATTGCAACGAGTTTATTGCCTTTTTTCATCGCATCGGTTACTTGGCGGTCGTTTTTGATGCCTGCTTCTTGGATCAGTTCCAGCCAAGATACCGACTCATCTGCTTCTTCCAATGTGACACCAATTTTGGATATGAAATCCGCATCCGAACGCGTCCGACAGGACGCACGATAATTTGCGCCAACCGAAGTGCCGGAACGTAGCAATTGATTTGCGAGAACATTCGCCGACCGCGTGTTTGGCAGACTCTCGCATCCCTAAATCATTTCCAATGCAAATTTCTTGGTGCGTTTTTTAGTTCGTCGAAAGTCATCGCTGCGGGTTCCTGCGTCAAAATTTGAAATCTGAAATCTGAAATCTGAAATCTAAAATTCTACACTCCCTTCGCGGGATGCGCTTTGCGTTCTTTGCGCAGGTTCGCAAAACGCAAAATCGCTTTGACCAAATCGTCTTCGGTGGACAGGGCAAGCGCATCCACGCCCGCGCGTTGGAAGGCGCTGCGAATGTCTTGCTCGCGTTTTTCCGCCGCTTTGTGGAAGCGTTCGCGAAATTTTTTGTCGTGGGTGTCCACAAACAACTGCTCGCCCGTTTCCGAGTCCTCGATGACGACCATCCCGATGTCGGGCAAATCGGTTTCGCGCGGGTCCCACAACCGCACCGCCAACACCTCGTGTCGCTGGGTCAGCAGCCGCAGCGGCACATCCCACCCCGGTTCGCTGATGAAATCGGAAACGATAAAGATGAGTGAACGGCGGCGCACAAAATTGTGTGCGGCGTTCAACAGCGTGCTCAAGCTGGTGAATGGCGCGCGCCGCAGTTTCGGTTCCTTTTGCAAATCGTTAATGATGCGCAAGACCTGGAGTTTGCCGCCCGCGGCGGGAATGACTTTGTCAATGTGCGAGCCATAAAAAATCGCGCCGACGCGATTGCCGTGCCGTGTCAACAAGCGCGCCATCACGCCGACAAATTCGATCAAGTAATCGCGTTTCAACGCGTTCACCGTGCCAAAATCCACTGACGGCGACAGGTCGAGCAAAAACCACGCGTTGATTTCGCGGTCTTCGTGATATTGACGGACGTACGGCGTGCCCATGCGCGCCGTCACATTCCAATCCATGTAACGAATATCGTCATCGGCGGTGTATTCGCGGATTTCGGCAAGGTCGAGCCCCGCGCCCGTAAAGAGCGAACGATATTCGCCCTGCAGGATTCCGTCGAGGCGGCGAATCACCGTCCAATCGAGGCGTTGTAACAAACGTTCCGGAGTTGCGAGAGACATTTAACAATGTGCCTATCGCGTATTGCGTATCGTCAAACGCGTATGGGCGATTTGCGATACGCGATACGCGACACGCGAATTACGCGTTCACCGGGATTCGTTCGGGCTGCGGAATGACCGGAATCGGAATCTTTTCCATGACTTTGACAATAATCTTGTCCGACGTTACGCCGTCTGAAAGCGCTTCGTACGTCAAGACCATGCGATGCCGCAGCACGTCCAACACCATATCGAAAACGTCTTGCGGCAAGACGTACGTGCGCCCCAGCACCATCGCCAGCGCGCGCGCGGTGAGAATCAAATTGATGGATGCGCGGGGGGATGCGCCGAACGCGATGTACTTTTGCAAATCGGGCAAGCCGTACTTTTTCGGTTCACGCGTCGCGGTCACGATGCGTACCGCGTACTCGATGAGCGCGGGGTCCACATACACCTTGTCGGTTTCGCCTTGCAGCGCGACCAACTCTTCCGGCGTCAACACTTTCGCAATCGGCATCAACGCGTTGGTCATGCGTTCGACGATGACAAATTCTTCGCGGTCGCTCGGATAACCGACGACGACCTTCATCATGAAACGGTCCACTTGCGCTTCAGGCAGCGGATATGTGCCTTCGGTCTCGATGGGGTTTTGTGTCGCCATGACGAGGAACGGGTTGGGCACTTTGTAGGTTGTGCCGCCGATGGTGACCTGCCGTTCCTGCATCACTTCCAACAGCGCGCTTTGCACTTTGGCGGGCGCGCGATTGATTTCATCGGCGAGCAGCAAATTGGTAAACACGGGACCGAGCGAGGTATTGAATTCGCCGGTCTTTTGATTGTAAATGCGCGTGCCGACCAAGTCGGCGGGCACGAGGTCGGGCGTAAATTGAATGCGTTTGAAATCGCCGCCGATGGCTTCCGCCAGCGATTTAATTGCCAACGTTTTGGCAAGTCCCGGCACACCTTCGACCAAAATATGTCCGCGCGCCAGGAGCGCGACGACAAGGCGTTGAAGCAAATGGTCTTGCCCGACAATCGTTTTCTTGATTTCAAACAGCACCTGCTCCATTTTTGCGGCGCTGGGATGTTTGACTTCCATCTTTTTAATGTCAATCGGCTGCGCGGTAGTTGGCAGCGGTGGTTTGTTCAACGACATGATTTCCTCTCTTAGAATGGATTCGGTCCGGCAGCGGCAGCCGCCGCGTCAATCGGCACCGCAAAACCGATGCCGACAAAAAAGTTTTGTTCGGTTGGATTCAAAAGCCCCGTCACAATGCCCACGACTTCGCCGTAACGATTCACGAGCGGACCGCCCGAATTGCCGGGATTCACTGCCGCGTCAAATTGAATCATGTTTTCCATGCGCAAGTCTTTGTTGGGATGGTAAATGCGATTCAAGCCCGAGACGATGCCCGCCGATTCGGAGGCGGTAAGCCCAAACGGACTGCCCAGCGCAAACACATCGTCGCCGACATTGAGCGCCTGCGGATTGCCCATGACAGCAGGAACGAATTGCGCGGGTGGTTGTTCGGCTCTGAGCAAGGCGATGTCGTTTTCCGGCTGCGTCGTCACAACCTGCGCGGGCGAGCGCGTGCCGTCCATGAACAAAACCTGAATGTCAATCGCGTTTTGCACCACATGCAGCGCTGTGAGAATTTGCGCGTTTTCGTCAATGATGACACCGGCGCCGCGTCCGCCTTCTTCTTTGCCGTCGGTCGTAAGAATTTTAGTTTCGACCTGCACAAGCGAAGGTTGCACTTGAGCATAGACGCGCGCGGCGAGAGCGGGCGGGGGAGTTGCCGAAGCCATGACTTGGGCGATGTGTTGGTCCAGTTCTTTTTGCGTGAGGGGTTGGGGCGCGGGATTGACGACGTTAAATAATGCAAGCACAAGGAGGGTAATCACAACTCCGGCGGCGACGGGCGCGGCAGATTTGGCGAGCGCGCGCAGCCGCCGGATATCTACGCGGATACGGGCAAAGCGAGGCGGTGACGAATTGTTTTCTTGCATAGTTTTTACGAGTGCATCAGCATGAAACGACGAGGACGATCCGATGTTTTTTCTTGCATGTTTTCATTGGCGCCTGTCATGTTGCTGCACGGGAGGGACTGCGCCACGTGACGTCGGCGTGGGATTTGCCGAGGTGATGCAGGAATCGAAATGTTCCGCGACGCAGCCGTCGGGTCTTTTACGGAGCGAGATAGGTTTTCTATTATATAACAAAAATGGATGGAGCTTGACAGCATCGCCGGTTTGTGTCTACGCATTTTCAAGGTTTCAAGTTAAACAGGCATGAGCAGAGCGTTAATATTCCGAAGGAGGCGCACCTTATTCTGAAACGCTTGCTTGATGTGACGCGCCGAAACGGTCATATGCGGTGGCACATGTACATTACGTTTTTCACAGGCGATTCGATGCTAGTGCAACAACATGCTGAGACCCGGAAATACGGATGCGAAAGCGCGTCGAATCGTATGAGCAAGAAGGAAGGTGTAACCTCGCAGTTTCATTTTGTTGCACTATTGGCGGAGGCGAGGATTTGGCGCGCGAAGGAATTTCATGCGCGCGGTGTTACGCGGTAACGAGGAACGCGTAGGGCGCGAGGACTAGATCGGGCGCAAGATATTCGCCTCCATGCAGGGGCTGCGCGTCCATAATTTGCACGCGCAGCATCGGGTCGTTGACGCGCTGTGGCATTTCACTAAAATTGGCGATAACAAGAACGCGCGTCCCATTGTGCCGTTCAAACGCCAAGACATGGTCGCTGCCCGTATCGCGCACGCGCATTTTGCCGCCGGAAAAAATGCCGTGCGCGCGGCGGAGGGCAATTAACGCTTGCAGCCCATGATAAACCCTGCCCTCCACCGTCGCGGGGTCGTGACGGCGCGCCGCGCGCTGCCAATCAAAACGCGGGCGATGCACCCAGCGGCTGTCGTGCGCTTTCGCAGGGTCGTTTTGGTAAGCATAATCGTTGAGTGTTGCAATTTCATCGCCAAGATACAGCAGCGGAATACCGCCGATGAGCAGGATGATGCCGTGCAAAAGCAGAATGCGGCGGATGGAATATTCGATTTGCAGCGCGTCGTTTTCGTCCAAGGCTTTTTCCAACCCCGCAAGCGACGCGCAGGTGCCGGAGATGCGCATGTCACCGGTATCGGGATTGAATTGAAACGGCAAGCCGCGCGCGAAACTGCCCGGAAATTTTCCGGTATAAAAATCATTCAGAAAGCGGCGGTGGTCGAAACCTTTGACCCCCAAGGTTGCCGCATCTTCATCCGAAAACGTCCAGCCGATGTCGTCGTGCACACGCACATAGTTCACCCACGCGCAGTCGGGCGGCAAGGTGAAACGCTTTTCCATTGCTTGTTTCAACAAACGCGTTTTGCGCGTCGCCAGCGAATTCCACAACAGCGCCATCAACAGCGGATTGTACGAAAGCTGACATTCGGCGGCGGAAATATATTTCACCACTTCGTCGGGATGGACAATCGCTTCGGACTTGAACAACAAGCCCGGCGCGGCGATGCGCGCGAGGATGTTGAACGCTTGAATGAGTTGATGCGCTTCGGGCAAATTTTCGCAGTTCGTCCCCAATTTTTTCCAAATGAACGCGACGGCGTCGAGACGCAAAATATCCACGCCTTGATTCGCGAGAAACAACATTTCGCGCGCCATGCTGTTGAACACGGCGGGGTTGCTGTAATTCAAGTCCCACTGGAACGAATGAAACGTCGTCCAGACCCAGACCTCACCCCCAGCCCCTCTCCTAGGAGGAGAGGGGGGGTTATCCCCCTTCCCTTCAAGGGAAGGGGGCTGGGGGGTTAGGTCAATCCGCGTGAACGAGCCGCGCCGCACATCGGGAAAAATTTCGCGCAGGGTTTTGTCGTACTGGTCGGGCATCGTGCGGTCGGGGAAAATAAAATAATAGTCCGCGTATTCAAGGTCGCCCGCCAACGCGCGCTGTGCCCACTCGTGGTCATTCGCGGTGTGATTGAAAACGAAATCCACGACGAGCGCGATGCCTGCCTCGTGCAACGCGTCGGCGAGCGCGCGCAATTCTTGCATCGTGCCGAGCGCGGGATTCACTTGACGATAGCTGCTGACCGCGTAGCCGCCGTCGTTTTCCGGTTGGGGCACCTGAAAGAGCGGCATCAGATGCAAGTACGTCAGCCCGAGTTCTTGAAAGTACGGAATTTTTGCGCGAATGCCGTTCAAGTTTCCCGCGAACAAATCCACATAGCACACGCCGCCGAGCATTTGATTGGATTGAAACCAACGCGGATTTTGTTCGCGCTGCGCGTCGAGCTGCTTGAACGCGTCGGGGCGCGCGAACCACGCGTCGGCAAGAATTGCCGCGAGTTCTTCGAGATGATAAAAGAAATCGTAACGTCCACCGTAGAGCGGCAAAAGCAATTCGAGCAGACGCGGGAAATGCGCGCGCAAGCGCGCGAGAAACGTTTCCCATGCTTCGGGCTGCTGTGCCGCGTGGGATGAAAAACGCGCCTGCAATTTTGCTTGCAGACGCCGGAAGGTTAATTCGGTTTGGGGCGAAAGAGAATGCGGAGCGGTCATAGGTTTGTGCGTCAGGTGCGAAGGATTTCGAACCAGCGATAGCCGTTGCCGGGCAGCTCGAGCTGCCAGAGTGCGGGCACCGCGATAGTTTCGTCGGTCCACAAATCACGCAACGTCTGTGCGTCGAACGTGTTGCGGTCGAGCGTATAGGTTTGCGATTTTTCGGCAAGATTGTTCACGACCAAGAGCGTCTCGTTTTGCGCCGCGCGCGTGTACGCAAAAATCGCGGGATTGCCGCTCGGCAAGAGCTGCAATTCGCCGCGTCCGAAGGCGGGATGCTGCGCGCGAATTTTTAACGCGCGACGCAGCCAATGCAAAAACGAATCGGGCGTGCGCTCGGCTTGGGCAACGTTGATGTGTTGATAGCCGTACACCGCGTCGTCAATCACGGGCAAATAAATTTTGTCGGCAGGCGCGTCGGAAAAGCCTGCATTGCGCGCGTCGCTCCACTGCATCGGCGTGCGGCAGCCCCAGCGATCGTCGAGTTGGATGTTGTCGCCCATGCCGATTTCGTCGCCGTAATAGAGCACGGGCGAACCGATGAGCGTGAGCAAGAGCGAATGCGCGACCTGAATTTTTGCGCGCTTGTTTTGCAGTAACGGCGCGAGGCGGCGGCGAATGCCGAGATTGAGGCGCATGCGTGGGTCGGGCGCATAAAAGTCCCACAAAAATTTGCGCTCGTCCGGCGTCACCATTTCCAGCGTGAGTTCGTCGTGGTTCCGCAAAAAGGTTGCCCATTGGCAGTTGTCGGGCAGCGGCGGCGTTTGCGCGAGCACCCAATCGAGCGGTTCGCGATTCTCTTGCGCGAGCGCGAGAAAAATGCGCGGCATTAGCGGGAAATGAAAATTCATGTGGAACTCGTCGCCGTTGCCAAAATAGGGCAGCGTATCTTTTGCCCACTGATTCGCTTCGGCGAGGAGCATGGTGCCGGGCGCGTACGCGTCGAGAAACGCGCGCATGCGCTTGTAATACGCGTGCGATTCCGGCAAATTTTCGCAGTTGGTGCCTTCACGTTCGTACAAGTACGGCGGCGCATCCACGCGAATCCCATCCGCGCCTTGGTCCACCCAAAACTGCGCGACGCGCAGCATCGCTTTTTGCACTGCGGGGTTGTCGTAATTCAAATCAGGTTGATGATAAAAAAAGCGATGCCAGTAATATTGCCCGCGCGTTTGGTCAAAGGTCCAATTGGATTTTTCGTAATCAATAAAAATGATGCGCGCCTCTTTGTATTTCTGGTCGGTGTCGCTCCACACGTACCAATCGCGATATTGCGCGTGTTCGGGATGCTGTGGGTCGCGCGAGGCTTGAAACCACGGATGTTGGTCGGAGGTGTGATTGGGGATGAGTTCGACGACGACGCGCAAATGGCGCGCGTGCGCGGCGTCCACCAATTCGCGGAAATCCTTTAAGGTTCCGTAATCGGGATGCACGTTGAAATGGTCGCTCACATCATAGCCGTGGTCGCGCAGGGGCGACGGCATGATGGGCATCAACCAAATCGTGTTCACACCCAACGCGTGAATGTAATCGAGTTTCGATGTGACGCCGCGCAAATCGCCGATGCCGTCGCCGTTCGAGTCGCAAAAGGCGCGCACAAAGATTTGATACAAGACCGCGTCCTTGTACCACAAAGACTCGGCTACGGACGCATCATTCATCGCGAATCATCCTTATCGTCGGGAGGCATACGGAAAAAACTCCAGCGAATCCCATTCTTTTTGAACCAACGATAGAGCACGTAGCCAAACAGGTTTAAAGCAACCCACAAAACCACCAGATTTTCAGCCAAACCCATTCCTGCCCACGCGCTGATAAAAAAACACATCAAAATGAGTTCGGCTTTTGTGTCCGGGTCTCGTACAACCAGCGCGCGCCATCCAAAAATCAAGGCGAGTAAAAAAAGCGACAGCGTTGCCAAGGCATCGAACAAACAATTTTTTCTGCCAGAGGTGAACATACAGGCATAATACCCATTCAGGAAAAACAAGCTGAGCGCGAGCAGTCCGGTGATGCCCAAGAGGAGCGCAGCGAACCGACGTTGTGAATCCAATGCTCCGGCTTTCCAGCGCCAGAGCCCAAGCGCTCCTACAAAAGGCAAACCAACAGCACCGACTTTTAACCACGAGAGGAGAGGCATCTTTTGCCGCCGTAATCTTCCCAGCCCGAGGTCAGGCAGCCCGAGCGTCAGGACAGTCTATTGAAACGGTCCTGACGCAGCGCGCCGCCGATGTGATTATCCCTTTACGGAACCCGCAAGCAAACCGCGCACGAAATAACGCTGGAGTGAGAAAAAGACAATCAGCGGCAGAATCATCGAGACAAACGCGCCGGCAGTGAGCAAATGCCAATCGTTGCCGCGTGAGCCGACCATTTCCGCGATGCGCATGGTGAGTACTTGTACATCCGGGCGCGCGCCGATAAAGATGAGCGCGACAAGATAATCGTTCCACACCCACAAGAATTGGAAAATGGCGAACGACGCGAGCGCGGGCATCGAGAGCGGCAGAATCAAGCGCAGAAAGATGGTGAAATGCGACGCGCCGTCAATGAATGCCGATTCGAGAATGTCGCGCGGCAGAGTGCTGATGTAACCGTAGAGCAGGTAGGTCGCGAGCGCCAAGCCGAAACCCGTATGGGCAAGCCAGACGCCGAGAAAAGTGCCGTTGAGTCCCAAATGAACATAGTCCGTCAAAATGGGCACCAGCGCGATTTGGAGCGGAACGACCAAGAGCGCGACAACCATGATGAACATGATGCGGCGTCCCGGAAAATTCATCCACGCAAAGCCGTACGCCGCAAACGCGGCAATCAAAATGGGAATGACGGTGGAAGGAATCGTCACGACCAAACTGTTGATAAAGGCGCCAAAAAAATCGGTCCCCTGTTCGGTAATGACGCTGCCGTCCGGTTGTTTGATTTCGTAGGTTTTACCGCCGAGCACTTCTTCGTAATTGCTCAGCGTCCAATTCGAGCCCCACGCCCATTCGTACTGCTGAATCTGAATTGTGCCGAGTCGCTTGTTGCCGAGCCAAATCACACGCGTATTGCCATCGGCAGAAGTGACCCCCGCGCGAAATTGCTCGAACGTTCCCGTCGCGCCGCGAATGGTCATGATTCCGTCACGATTCAAATCGGCGGGCACATCAAACGTTTCGGTAGTCACCCATTCGCGATGCGGAAAAATCGTCCACCACCCGGAGGTTTGAATGTCAAAGCGGCTGCGAAACGACGAGACCAGCAAGCCGAATGTTGGGAGGAGCCATGCCAACACCAACATCAACAGGGTGCCGTTGACGATAATCAACGAGGGATTGAACCTGGATTCTTTCTTGGTTGCAGCAGCCATTAGAACGCCTCCCGTTCTCGGAATTGTTTCAGATTGTAGACCATCACGGGGATGACCGTAATCAAGAGCACAATCGCAATCGCAGACCCATAGCCGGCGTTCTGCGCGGTAAAGTATTCGCGATAAAACTGCGTCGCAATCACTTGCGTATTGAACTGTCCGCCGGTCATGACCCATACCACGTCAAAAATTTTGAGCGTGAAAATGAGCACAGTGGTGGCAACGGTGATAACGGTGCCCATAATGGACGGAATCATGATTTGGAAAAAGACCTGAATTTCGTTCGCGCCATCCACGCGCGCGGCTTCCAGGATTTCGGAGGGAATGCCCTTGATGGCTGCCGAGAACAACACCATGGCGTATCCTGTCTGAAGCCAAATCATGACGACGATGAGGAACAAATTATTCCATGGTTGTATCTGTGCCGAAGCGGTCCACGCGATGGGAGGGTTGCCCGTGAGGCTGGTGTAGATGGCATTGAGCAAACCGATGTTCGGATTCACGGCGTACAGCAGACCAAAGATGACGCCTGCGCCGACCATCGAAATTGCCATTGGCAGGAAAATCAGAGATTTGGCAGCATTCTCAAACTTGCTGCGGTCTGCCAGTACGGCAATGAGGAGACCAAAGATGACGGTGAAAGATGCGCCAAAGATGATCCACATGATATTGTTGCGAAACGCCGTGAACATGTCACGGTCGGTAAAAACCGCAACATAGTTTTGGAGACCGACAAAATTGATGCCGTCAGCGTCAAACAAGCTAATCCAAAGTGTGCGAATGGTCGGAAGGGCAAGATACCAGACGAGAATTGCCACTGCCGGTCCGACAAAGATAAAGGGTTGAATCCGACTGCGCCACGTGGTCCCAAGTTTTTCGACAAGCCAGTTGGAAACCGTGTAGAGCAGGGCGACCCCGCCGACACCCCAAACGATGGCAACAACCGCAACGATAGCTTTGGGCGCATTGCTGTCGCGCAGAAAAATAAACCCGGCATAGAGTCCGAGAAAGGTCAAAATCGGCACGAACAGGGCAACGGCGATGCGAAGCAGATTTGTCAGAAGCCAAGCGATCGGTCCTGTTGGCTGTTCCAGCTTTTCGGCGGATCCAATACCTTTCACTTCAACACGTTTTTCCATGTTGTCTCCTCTCGTTGCGCGAACGAATCTGGGAGATGCCTGTGCTGCGTCGCTCGACACAGCACAGGCGCTTTATCAGGTTACCCCTGCCGTCTTCCGGCAGAGGCGGGGGTAACGTACGTGAATACTTTTACTGCTTGGGCCAGGAGGCGTCAATTTCTTTGAGGACGGTATCGAGGTCAGCGGCGCCCGAATAGTAATCGGTCATGCCCTTCCAGAACGAACCAGCCCCCACTGCTCCGGGCATCGCATCCGAACCATCAAAACGCACGACCGTCGCTTGCGACGCAATCTCTGCAATCTTGCGCTCCGTTGGATCGCCATACCAGTCCAAACTCACATCTTTCTGCGGACCCAACGCACCACCTTGCTGCAACCACCCTTTCACTCCCGCTCCGGTCGAGAACAACTGCATCACCGCTGCCGTTGCGGGTTTGTCGTTAAACGCCGTCATGATGTCGCCCGCCACTTCGAACGGTTTCCCTTCGGCAGGGTCAATCGGCGGCAGGTAAAAGAAGTCATAATCCACGCCCGCCTTTGCCGTCTGCGGAAAGAACGAGGTGATAAAGTTGCCCTGTTTGTGCAGCCAGCACTTGGGCGGATTCTGGAACATTGGCGCTGGCGCATCGCTGAACTGCGTGCTCACAATCGCTGCCGTCCCACCATACACATACTTGGGATTCTTCCAGATCTTGTCCATGATTGAGATGACGTTCCGGATTTCTGGCGAATCGAATTTCAGTCGTCCCGCCACCCAATCGTCATATTTCTGCGGCGGCTGTGTCCGCAATAAGATCGCTTCCATCCAATCTGTTGCGGGCCAACCTGTCGCTGCGCCCGAACCAATCCCAATACACCATGCCGTATCGCCATCTTGGGCAATTTGGTCTGTCAGCGCCATCATTTCGTCCCACGTCGTGGGTATTTTGTAGCCTGCTTTGTCGAAGGCTGCTTTGGGATACCACACCAAGTCTTTGCCGTTAAAGCGCTGCACCACCCCGCCGAGCATAGGATTCCCGTCGGGACCTGCCACCGTCGGGATGTCCAACCAGGACTGGGTGTAGTTTTGTTTGAGCCAGTTCAGCGGAATCAACTTGTCGGCTGCCACGACCTTGCCTTGCTTGGCGAAGGTTGCCATCAATCCTGGCTGCGGAAAATCTACAATGTCGGGCGGCGAACCCGATTGCACTTGAGCCGTAATCGAGGCTTCGAATTCTTTCGAGCCCGAATATTGAATAGTAATGCCGGTCGCATCCATGAAGGGTTTCATCGAGTTGTTGAATTTCACGGCGTCCGCATCCACGAACGGACCGGTCATGGTCACAACTTGCCCTTTGTATTTCCCTGCATAGGCATCGGCGAGAAACGTCAAGCCTGCTGCACGCGCAGCCGCTTCGCTTTCCCCAGCCGTCGTGCCTGCCGCTTGGGTTGGCTGCGCAGGCGCTGTCGTCGGTTGCGCGCTGGCTGAACTGGCGGGCCAGGAGGCGTCAATTTCTTTGAGGACGGTATCGAGGTCAGCGGCGCCCGAATAGTAATCGGTCATGCCCTTCCAGAACGAACCAGCCCC
>Ga0070741_10001099_pt1 | contig 86563 bp, 83 predicted proteins | sample Coa_R1_4_FD_66440 | JGI IMG/M metagenome (GOLD analysis project Ga0070741, IMG submission 66440) | Surface soil microbial communities from Centralia Pennsylvania, which are recovering from an underground coalmine fire - Coalmine... | ecosystem: Environmental > Terrestrial > Soil > Unclassified ... | reverse complement strand
CCAGGTGAGAAATATCGCGGAAGTGGCCACGGCCATCGCCAGCGGCGACCTGTCGCGCAAGATTACGGTGGACGTGCGCGGGGAAATCCTGCAATTGAAAGAAACGCTGAACACGATGGTCGAACAGTTGCGCTCGTTTGCCGCGGAAGTGACGCGCGTGGCACGCGAGGTGGGCAGCGAAGGGCGTCTCGGCGGTCAGGCGAACGTGCCGGGCGTGGCGGGAACGTGGAAGGACCTCACGGATTCCGTCAATGCGATGGCCGGCAATCTTACGGCCCAAGTGAGAAACATCGCGGAAGTCACGACGGCTGTCGCCCGCGGCGACCTGGCCCGCAAGATTACGGTGGACGTGAAGGGCGAAATTCTCGAACTGAAGAACACCATCAACACCATGGTGGACCAGCTCAACGCATTCGCGGCGGAAGTGACCCGCGTGGCTCGCGAAGTGGGCACCGAAGGCAAACTCGGCGGCCAGGCCAAGGTACCGGGCGTAGCGGGCACGTGGAAGGACCTCACCGACAACGTCAACGTCATGGCGGCGAACCTAACCGAGCAAGTCCGCGGCATCGTTAAGGTCGTGACCGCGGTGGCGAACGGAGACCTCGCCAAGAAACTCACGGTGAACGCGAAGGGTGAAGTGGCTGCGCTGGCGGAAACGATCAACAACATGACGGACACGCTCGCGACCTTTGCGGATCAGGTGACGTCAGTCGCCCGAGAAGTGGGCGTCGAGGGCCGGCTGGGCGGACAGGCGAACGTGCCGGGCGCGGCGGGCACATGGAAGGACCTGACGGGAAACGTAAACCTGCTTGCGGACAACCTTACAAACCAGGTTCGTGCAATTGCCGAAGTTGCGACCGCGGTGACCAAGGGCGACTTGACGCGTTCGATCCAGGTCGAGGCGAGCGGCGAAGTCGCGGAACTAAAAGACAACATCAACACGATGATCGATAACCTGCGGCTCACCACAGAGCGCAACACCGAACAAGACTGGCTGAAGACAAACCTGGCGCGGTTTACAGGCATGTTGCAGGGACAGCGGGATCTGGCGGCAGTAGGCCGCATGCTGCTGTCGGAACTGGCTCCTCTGGTGACCGCGCAGCAGGGCGTGATCTATCAAGTGGAGACGGAAGAGGCGGGCAGCATGCGTTTGCTGTCGGCGTTTGCGGATGACTGGCAAGACGGGCATGCGCAAAATCTCGAAGTTGGCGAAGGACTGGTCGGGCAGTGCGCTCTCGAGAAACGCCGCATGCTGATTACGGAGATACCGGACAACGCAGTTCCGATTCGCTCGGGTCTCTTCCGGGTGGTACCGCGGAACGTAATCGTGCTGCCGGTTTTGTTTGAAGGCCGCGTGAAAGCCGTGATTGAACTGGCATCGCTGAGCGCGTTCACTGCGTCACATCTCGCGTTCCTCGATCAGCTGACATCAAGCATCGGCATCGTGCTGAACAGCATTGAAGCGACAATGCAGACCGAAGCTCTGCTCAAGCAATCGCAGCAACTCGCTACCGAGTTGCAGACACAGCAGAAAGAGCTGCAGCAAACGAACGAGCAACTGGCGCAGAAAGCGCAGCAGCTCGCCGAACAAAACGTCGAAGTCGAGCGGAAGAATCAGGAAATCGAGCAGGCGCGGCGCGCTTTGGAAGAGAAGGCCAAGGAGTTGGCGCTCACCTCCAAGTACAAATCCGAATTCCTGGCCAACATGTCTCACGAACTCCGAACGCCGCTCAACAGTATTTTGGTGCTCGGGCAGCAGCTCACCGACAACCCGGACGGCAATCTGACGCCGAAGCAGGTCGAATTTGCCCGCACGATCCACGGCGCGGGAACCGACCTGCTGAACCTGATCAGCGACATTCTCGACCTTTCGAAGATCGAATCAGGAACGGTGTCGGTTGAAGCCGAGGAAGTATTCTTCTCGAGCTTGCTGGAGATGGTCGCTCGACCGTTCCGCCACGAGGCGGAAAACCGGCGGCTCAGCTTCGAGGTGCACGCGGATGGACACCTGGGCCGCAGCCTGGTGACCGATTCGAAGCGTTTGCAGCAGGTATTGAAGAACTTGTTGTCGAATGCATTCAAGTTCACCGAGCATGGAGGAGTGCGCCTCTCGGTGTCGCTGGCGGAGACGGGCTGGAGCACCGATCATCCGATTTTGGGCACGGCGGCATCGGTCGTCGCCTTTGAAGTTGCGGATACCGGCATCGGAATTCCATTTGAAAAACAGCGCATTATCTTCGAGGCATTTCAACAGGCGGATGCCGGAACGAGCCGCAAATACGGCGGAACGGGCCTGGGGCTGGCGATCAGCCGTGAACTGGCGAGTCTGCTCGGCGGCGAGATTCAACTGCGCAGCGCTCCCGGTGCAGGAAGCACATTTACGCTGTACCTGCCGGTGACGTACGTCGGTCCATCGGCGGCAGCTTTGCCGGTGGAGGTCAAGACTTTAACATCCAGGCCGAGCATGCAATTGAGCGCGCCGGTTGTGGAGCACGTGATCGAGCAAATTCCGGATGACCGAGAGAACCTGCAACCGGGTGAGGCGGTGCTGCTTATTGTGGAGGACGACCCACATTACGCTCGCGTGCTGTGCGACCTCTCGCGCGACAAGGGTTTCAAGGTTCTGGTAGCGCAACGGGGAACCGATGCGCTGGCTTTGGCGCGAGAATACCAGCCGACGGCAGTGTCTTTAGATGTGTTCTTACCCGACATGCTGGGCTGGACCGTACTGAACCATCTGAAACAGGATCCAGCGACGCGGCACATCCCGGTGCAGATGCTCACGCTTGACGAAGACCGCAGCCACGGACTTGCGCGAGGCGCGTTCTCGTTCGTGACGAAACCAACTTCGACCGAGGCTTTGGAAGAGGCTCTGCTGAAGATCAAAGACTACGCATCGCCTCGAAGAAAGCATCTGTTGATCGTTGAAGACAATCCGGGCGAGCAGATGAGCATTCAGGAACTGTTGGGTCATGACGATATTGACGTATCAGTGGCGGCGACGGGGACCGAAGCGCTGGCGAGCATCCGACAAAAGCACGTCGATTGCGTAGTGCTCGATTTGCGGCTGCCCGACATGTCTGGTTTCGATGTTCTGGAGCAACTGGGTCAGAGTCCAGAGCTCAGTGATTTGCCCGTCGTGGTATTTACGGGCAAGGAACTATCACCGGAAGAAGACGCCAGGTTGCACACACTGGCACGCAGCGTGGTGGTGAAAGGCGTGGAGTCACCGGAGCGGCTGCTGGATGAAACCTCGCTATTCCTGCACCGGGTCATCGGCAGCCTGCCGGCGGAAAAACAGAGGATGCTCGATCGGCTGCATCGTTCCGACGAAGCGCTGGTCGGCAAGAAGGTGCTTGTGGTCGATGATGATGTGCGCAACATATTCGCGCTCAGCAGCGTGCTGGAACGCCGCGGCATGACCGTGCTGACGGCAGGGACAGGCCGCGAGGCGATCTCGACACTCGAATCAACACCGGACCTGGCGATCGTTCTGATGGACATCATGATGCCGGAAATGGACGGCTACGCGACGATGCAGGTGATCCGGCAGAATCCAGCTTTCAGGCGGCTGCCCATCATCGCCTTGACCGCCAAGGCCATGAAGGGCGACCGGGAGAAATGCCTGGAAGCGGGCGCTTCGGAGTATCTGGCCAAGCCGGTAAACACGGATCAATTGCTTGCCGCATTAAGAATGTGGCTGCATCGGTAGCGCCATGATGAATATCAAAGACGCGGCGCCGAAAAACAGGAGGGTAGGCTTGAACCCCGAGCGCAAAGATAAAGTCAACATCCTGATGGTGGATGATCAACCGGCGAAGCTGCTCAGCTATGAGGCAATCCTCGCGGATCTAGGCGAGAACCTCATCAAAGCGAACTCCGGCCGAGAGGCAATGGAAGTGCTGCTGAAGAACGACGTGGCGGTCGTTCTCATGGACGTGAGCATGCCCGAACTCGACGGTTTCGAGCTGGCTGACATAATTCGGCAGCATCCACGATTCGAAAAAACCGCGATCATTTTTATTTCCGCGGTGCATTTAACCGATATCGACCGGCTGAAAGGGTACCAGCGGGGAGCAGTCGATTACATTTCCGTGCCGGTGGTTCCGGAACTGTTGCGGGCCAAAGTGAGCGTCTTTGCCGAGTTGCACCGCAAGAACCGCGCGCTGGAAATATTAAATTTCGAATTGCGATGCCTTTCCGGCCGGCTGATCGCCGCACAGGATGACGAGAGGCGCCGCCTAGCCCGCGAGATGCACGATGGCTTCGGACAAGACCTCATTGCAACCAAGATGGCGCTCGACAGGATCGCGATGGCAAACGATTGTCCAACCTGGTCCAAGGAGACCGCCACGAATGCAAGCGAGCTCATCGGGGGCGTAATTCAGCAGGTTCGCAGCATGTCACATCTGTTGCATCCGCCTCTGCTCGACGAAGTAGGCCTGAAATCGGCGCTGGAGTGGTACGTGGACGGGCTGACAAAGCGAAGCGGTATGGAAGTCTCAACCGATATCCAGCCGGGCGATTTCCCGCGCCTGGCCGCAGAGATGGAGACAACGATATTCCGAATTATTCAAGAGGCGCTGACGAATGTTTTGCGGCATTCGGGAGCCAATAAGGTTACGGTTAGTCTCATCGACGGACCCAACCGGTTGACTGTAGCGGTGCGCGACAACGGTAAAGGGATATCGGATAAAGTGATGGAATTCAGGCCTGATGGTGTCGGCATTGGAATTGGAGGAATGAGACAGCGAGTGAAAGAGTTTGGCGGAGAACTCAAGATCACCAATGCCCACCCTGGTACTTTGGTCGAAGTGTCGATCCCTTCGAATCTGATCTTTCGAAAAGAGACGACCGCTACTGCGTAAGGTGCGCTAAGAGAGGTCGCGGTCCACAAGTTCATCGCATCAATCTCGCGCTCCGGCTGACGCAATGGAAGCGAGCAGGCTTGTCGTTTCCCATGCCGATCTGGTGAGCGATCACCGCGTGGTAACGGGAAATCGTCCATGCTTTGCACCGACCCCCATTGAGGGGCTCGCGGATATCGCTTTGCTGCGCTGAACACTTGGCAGAGAAACCGAAAATCCCCCGACAAAGGCAGATAAACAGCCTTTCGGTATCGTGCCAGTTGTGACTCGCATCACTGCAATCTTGCCTGTCCTGTCATAGAAGAGGTTAGAAATGGAGGCGGCACATTCAGGGATGGACGCAACGGAGGGAAGCGATGAGCAGCAACAGGTTTGGCAAACCGCAGAATGCTTTTATCGGAAGCTTGGAGCATCGCGGTGGTAAGAAACTGGCACAACAAGGTACCGAATTCCTTCATAAGATTCACGAAAGTCGGAAGCGTCCTACGCCAGGATATCGGGGAAAGAAGTAAGCGATCAACGCGGAGCGAGTAAATATGGCTAACAATCGGTCAGTTCGAAAGAATAGCAGCAAGAAGCGGAAACGAATGCCGGCAAAGACGACCAAACGAAGTCGACTGCACGCACGCCGGCAAAACCTCAAAGCGTTCCGGAAGGATGCAGGTCGAGGACCGATCAAGCGGGCGCAGAGGAGCGGGATTGAACTGGAAACGGAAGATATGCCACTCGGCATGAGAGCAATGGCAAATCGAGAGCGCACCGATTCGGAAAGGGTGGAAGAATTGGCTGAAGAAGGGCAGCCGTTCGAAGCGGCATTGCTGGCGGGGGTAGAGCAGGCAGAGGACTCGGACGAAGCAGAAGTGCCCACGCACGAGGTGCTCGCGGATGATGTGCCTTCCGAGTACGACGCCGAGCGGTAGCAAGAATGTTTCGGAAAATCGGAGCGCTGCCGGTGTACCGAATTATAGATGTTATCAATCAGTAATTGAGGATTTTGGAGAAATTGTATGGGGCTGGTTGTGGCCCAGCAACACAGCTTTCCTAGTTTGTTCGAGCGTCGTATGAACTGAGTTTTTTCCCAGCTTCGCGATAATGGGGTCGACGAGCCAGCGCCACATCAGCGGAACGTCGCGACTCAATGCGAGGGCTTCCATCTCGACGTACACACCATCATCACTCTGCTCAAATTTTGTAACGCTGAGCAACCGCCAAATGTAGCCAGGACCTTCGTCCGGAGGAAGCACATGCATCTCCGGTGTATTAACATTTTGAATTGCCTGAAGCCGTGTGCTTCGCGAGATGCTGTACCAGTGATTTTCGTCGATTTGGACGTACCGCGTTTCGTATTCGCCTCTGACAGCGGCCGTCACAAAGAGCTCCTTATGGAGCACTATCATGGAGAACCTGTCATCGAGTTTGTAAGACGGCAGTGCTTGCGCCTGAATGACGGCGGGGTTGTAGATCTCCGCATAACGGCCGTAGTTCCGTATGACCGACAAGACATTGGAGATCGAAGAATGCGGGATGAATACGGCCCCGAGCCAGTCGTGGATAAGCCCGTGCGGTACGCTGAATGAACCGTCGTTCCTTTGGTTCCACACAGCGATCTCTCCCGCGTGCACTTCAGCGCTTCGCGGAGGCAGTTCGGTTATCCAAAGAAACGGCACCTGGTGCGCATGATTCTCGGTGCGCGAACAGACGAGTTGCACGTATTCGTTCCACGCAGCCAAGGTTTCGTCGTGCAATTTACGGGGCATCGACTGTGCTGGAACTCCAAGAGTGATGAAAAAAAGAAGCACCGCTAGCTGGACATAGCGATCGAGGGTTGCCGGCCGCGTTGCGAGACTTGGGTTCCTGTGAAGCAGCGCTCAAATACCTTTGTACTTCGTCATCGGAGACCTGGGAAAAATCTTCATAAAATTGGCCGACACCGTAGAAAGGTTCGGGCGTTTCGAGACAAACCAGTTCATCCACCTCAGGTCGCAGGCGGTTGCAAACCGACGGGGGTGCCACAGGCATGGCGAGCACCAGAGCAGCAGGATTCATTTGCCGCAATGCGCGAATTGCCGCTTTCACGCTGGCGCCAGTGGCAATACCGTCATCGACCAGAATGACGGTGCGTCCGCGGACATCTAGCGGAGCTCTGGCGCCTCGATATAGACGTTCTCTGCGCACCAGTTCACGTTTTTCGGCTTGAGTGACGCGCTCGATATCGTGGCCCGTCAGACTCAATCCTTCGATAATGTCGCGATTCAGGATGCGCACATTCCCGTTAGCGATCGCTCCGAATGCCAACTCCTCGCGACCGGGAACACCGAGCTTTCGTAATACGAATACATCGAGGGGCAGCGCTAAAGCAGTGGCGATTTCGAAAGCAACGGGAACACCGCCGCGCGGGATACCGATCACGATTACGTCATCGCGATTGGCATAGGATGTCAGTTGCCGAGCCAGCTCGCGTCCGGCTTGTGCCCGGTTTTCAAAAGCCATGTGAACCTTACCCAAACCAGTGTTGACTATAATGGATTGCGGCTCAGTGGCAAAAGTCACCCAGGATATGTGAACCAGATCACAGCTGCGGGGAAGTGTTTACCAGGGCTTGCGACAATCTATTGTGGTGATTAAGTCGCTGATGGATTTTGCAGGCCACCGCCGGCATGAAGACCCGGCAAAGACAAACGCCGGCTTTAGTCACCGGTGGCACGACGGGCCGCCGAATCCGGTGTTTCTGAGGCGGCAAAGTGCTGACAGAACCAGTGCGTGGCGATCTTTGCCACTTCTTCCAAGGTTCCGGGTTCCTGGAACAAGTGGCTCGCACCGGGAATGACGATCAGCTTCTTGTCGGCGCATCCAATTTTCTGTAATGCCAGATGATTCATGGCGATTACAGGCTCATCGTCACCGCCGACAATCAGAAGCGTCGGAACGTGGACCTCGTGCAGAAAATCAGCAGCGAGGTCAGGCCGGCCGCCGCGAGAAACAATGGCGCACACGGCTTCCGGCAGTTTAGCCGCGGCCATGAGCGCGGCTCCAGCACCTGTGCTCGCACCGAAATAACCTATCTTGAGGTCCTTTAGGCTGCGAACATCCATGATCCATTTTGTCGCACCGATGAGGCGATTTGCGAGGAAAGGAATATTGAACCGAAGCGCCTGATTGTAACGGTCGGATGGCTCTTCGTCGCGGGTCAAGAGATCGAACAGAAGGGTAGCGACGCGGTGAGAGTACAACACCTCAGCAACATACTGGTTTCGTGGGCTATGCCGACTGCTTCCGCTGCCATGGGCGAAAAGGATTATGCCCCGGGGCTGCTCGGGAACAGCCAAAACACCCTCCAAAGTTGCTCCGTTGGCGGAGAGGGTGACTGCATGCTTGCCAACTGCAAATTGCTGGATCGATTTGTCACTCATGTGTCGTGCTGTTTGTATGAGAAGGCTGAGGCCGCATTTGTTTGATGAGCCTTGAGGCTACGCGCGATACTACGTGGCATAACGCTGTTTTTGTGAAAGTATATCTCTCGCGCGTCATCCGCACTAAGGAATCCGTAACCTTCGGCTGGGAAGAGCTTGCTGACACGCGCCTGAGGAAGGGGTGTACGCCTCTTGACCTCGCCGCGTTTGGCGTCGAGCATACTCTTGTAAGCGGCGAGCAACAGCCTTGAAAGCGTCGTCAATCGTGCGACGAAGATCTTTATGTTCGCTATTCACCTCAGCGTGCTTTCTCAACTGCGCAAACCGCAATTGGCGATACCGCGGGCCGAGACTTGGCTCTCTCTTCACGACAATATGTCCGTGTGGAACCGTAAGATCGATGCGAATCTGATATGCCGCCCCTTTCTTGTGGTGGCGGTGAGGAATTCGCAGGTCAACATGGCAGCCAACAATCCCAGCATAAAAATAATCGAGCTTGCCAGTTGCGGCGCGAACCCATTCTTCGACTTCTTTTGACGGCTCCATATTTCGAAAATGTGATCTGCAGTTGGGATGTCATAGAGGCCTCTCACATCAGAGATGATTGTTCAAAACGTGTTCGCTTCTGTTCACATTCGGCGGGTCTTTCGTTTCTCAATCTGCCGAGAATAGCCATCGGGCGTTCACGCCAAACACCGTTCTCTTCGTACTTCAACGTATCAATGTGGAGTAAACGCCAGCCAGAGCGGAGTAACTGATTGACTTGCTCACGGCCGCGTGTTTCCAGTTATGTCCGGTGAGTTCGACGACATCCAGATCCCATAAAGGCAGCCTTTCCACGACTTGGGTGGGAATGTGAAGTTCAGCCGAACGGGCGTCGGGCCCGGTTTTGGCCATTGGTCTTTCCCTCCCGGGTGATGCCAACGTCCACGATCCTTGTACAGGAGTGCTTCGGGAGCGTCTGTGATTCGAGTCACAGATTGCAGCAAGACTCCGCATGCCGCGCTCTGGGTGCCGTCACCAGCACGGCAACTCGCGGTACATCGATGTGACTCGGCTCACAGACGGTCACATTGACCACTTCTACAGTAAAGAGGAGGGCGGTCATGATCGTAAAGCTGAAGGAAGGCTACCGAGTCGTATCGCGCAAAGGAAAGAACTTGGGTGGACCGTACAAGACACTCGCAAAGGCAAAGAAACGACTCCGGCAAGTCGAGTTTTTCAAACACCGCGGGATGTGATCTGAATGCCCTCAGTTGTGGTCGATACAAGCGGTGGCGGGCCAATCAGAATGTGAAGGGGGAGCCATGGCATTGCACGAATTTCGACCGTCTCTTGACGGCTGTCTGATCGAGGTATGTTTGGCACTCATCTCGGAGGAGTACGATCCAAGGGCTGCAGCAGAGCACGTGTGTCGTTGTATGAATCCGGTCGAACGGCACTCGTTTCGCCTGCTCGCAGATGCTTCGTTCTGCTTTACAAAAGCGGCAGATGCCAAAACAAGTGGAGACGTTAATGCGTCTGCCGAATTCATGCGTCAAGGAAAGGCGCTGCTAAGGCAAGTGGTGATATTTTGGCTGAAATCTCGTACGTGTTCATGTTGCGTTGGGCTTCGGAACAGGCTCGAAAGCGAGGAAGAACAAGAGTGCGTGGCGCAAAGCGGAGAGCGACAACAGCCCGCTGGGGACTGGCAGCCTGTGTCGAACGCAGTGACCGGGATTTGAGTTTGTAAGAAGGCGAATGAAACTGTTAGCGGCCATTGATTCTTCGCAATCTTCCAATAGGGTCATCGACGCCATCGCCAGCCGCCCGTGGCCACCAAAGACGGCAGTCTGCGTGCTGAACGTCCTCGATTGGCAGGAACTGCCGATGAATGCAGCTCTGATACAGGAAATGAAGGAGTCCGCGAGACGGCTGGTCATGTCAGCGTGTACGAGGCTGGTGAATGCCGGACTCGAGACGAACACGGCGATTTTTGAAGGCCACCCGCGCACAGCGATCGCGGAGTATGCAAAAGAATGGGCGGCCGATTTCGTATTTGTGGGTTCTCGTGGCGGACAGATCGCCCGCCTTTTGCTTGGCAGCGTGGCCGAAGCTACCCTGCGCAGATCGCTTTGTTCGGTTGAAATCGTACGTCAACCGGGTAAAGAAAGTGCCAACGTTTCGGCGGCGATGAAGATTCTGGTCGGCACCGACGGATCGGAGTGGTCGATGGCGGCGGTGAGATCAGTTGCACAGCGCCCCTGGCCGGCGGCTACGCAGGTGCGAGTGATCAGCGTCGTTCCGCTAATTGTCCCTTTAGGGCAGACGGTGCCTATAGCTCCAACTTACTACCCATCGTCAGTCATGCATGACGAACTTCTGAAGATTACCCGCGGCAGAGCAGAACAGGCAGTCGCGAAGGCTGATGCGATCCTGGGGACGACAGGTATTCGGCCGATTCGCGGAGAATCACTGCCATTCGGCGATGCGCGAGAAATCGTCCTCGATGAAGCGAAGAGCTGGGGCGCCGATCTGATTGTGCTTGGTTCGCGCGGCTATCGCGGAATCGACAGATTCATGCTGGGCAGCGTGTCTGAAGCTGTTGCGATGCACGCGCACTGCTCGGTGGAAGTGATTCGCGAGAGCGCGAAAAGCGGGCAGTGATTGTAGTTCAGGACAGTTTTCTATTCTCGTTGTTGCGGCGCATATGCTCCAAATTTCCGCGCAGAAACGGCGACTGACTTTCTTGATACATCAAGATTGCGCGCTCCGCGTAGATGCTATCTTTATTGCGCTACCCATTTATCGATTCGCGAAGCATACAAGTTTGCGAGATAGACGGCTTTCTCGTCCGGACAAGCGATACCATGAACGGAATCGATCGTTCCGGGCATCCGGCCCGGGCGCCCGAACGCGCCAAGAATCTTGCCGGTGAGATCCATTTTGTAAACTCGGCCTACACTGCCCACAAACATCACCTGAGTGGGCCCGTTTGTGAGACAGAGCGCCCAGGGCGCGGTCGGTAAGTTCCAGACGGCCTTCAACGTGCCTTCAGTATCGAAAACCTGGATACGGCTGTTGCCGCGGTCGGCGACATAGATGATGTCGTTCTTATCGATCACCAAACTGTGAGGAGTATTGAAATTTCCGGGCTGGGGCCCGCGTTCGCCCCACGACTTGACAAAGTTTCCATCTTTATCGAACTTGGCGACTCGCGAGTTGCCATAACCATCGGAAACGAACATGCTGCCGTCCTTGCTCCAACCGATATCCGTCTCCTGGTAGAAGTTGGCCTTACCGGGTACGGCCCTTTCGATCACATGTGTGAGCCACGTCCAGGGCTCGGGATTTGTTCCCAAGGTGCCGACTGTTCTGCCTTCAGAGTCGAACCGATAGATGATATCGTCGGCCGCATCCACGTACCAAAGATTGCCTTGCGGATCGAACCGCAACGAGTGCGCGCCTACGAACATTGTTGAACCCTCGCCCCAGGAGCGCACGAACGTGCCGTCGGATTTGAACTCCAGCACCGGGTGATAACCGCGATTGAGCGCGAGAATCATTCCGGTTGGGCCAACCGCGATACCACTGACGCGGCCGACGACGGAGTTTGCCGGGTAATGGAAAAAGTTCTCGACGAGATGAAATGGCAATTGCGGTATTGATGGCCGCGCCGGGCGTCCGGCTTCCGCGCTTTCTCCCTCCCCCTGGGCATTTACTCGCGCAGCAAGACAAAGCAGAATCGCCGCAGCACATACTGCTGACATCAATAAAGTTTTCCTCATTAGAACCTCCGGGAGCGTTCGTTGTGGCCGCAATGTTAGGCCCCGCTGGCTCATCTGGCAAGCGCGGTGAAGGTGCGGGCACGAACTGGTCGCGCGAGAGCCAGCCAAAACGAGCGAGCTGAAAAAATGCTAACTAACTTACGACTGCGGCTGGACAGTGTGGATAGCGTCCAGTCCCAATGCTTGCCAGCTTCTTCGACGAGAGGCTTGAGGTCTTCGGGCAGCAGTAGCGATTTTTTACCAGCGCTTCCGCAACGGCCCGATATCTCGTTGAATGAACAAAGGAAGCTGTCACATACGCGCACCGGCACAACGCCTTAGATTTGAATGGCTTCACGGTTGGTCTAGCAGATCATTTCCTAGTACGACCGTCCACCGGAAATCGAATAAATTGAGGTGCCGCTGTACCCGAGCAAATGGAGCTTTTCGACCATCGCTACGTTTGAGGCACATCGGCAAACTCCTCACAACAAGACGGTGTTCTTAACCTGAGTTCACGGTTCATAGAAAGCCCCCGAAGGTTGCGCCTAGGATGCTCAGCCATGGAGGCCAATGCAGAATCGGGCGGACAGCCAATTCGCTGAGGCTCAAGCCGACCGGGAATAAATATAGCCTAGGAAATCTGTGCCCCGAGTCAACTGTTTGATTGGACGGTTAACGTAGCCGATGATTGTTGCTGTTGATTGTTCATTGTTCCTACAACTGTCACCGTGTACGTTGTCCCTGATGCCGGATTCGACGACGTATTTACTGTGACATTTACCGGGCTATTCGACGGCGACGAACCGCTAGAACATCCTGTCAAAGCAAACGCCAGCACGATTATTTGAAACCGGCGACGTTTATCAGCGGCAGTAGCAGCAATGGCAAAAGCAGGAATGATAATCCGGCTGATGCTACGGGTGGTGCCGTCAGAACCTTTACCGTAAATGTTTCTGTGCCAAATACCGATGGCAACTGTTGAAATTTGTGTGCTGCCAAGATAAACGCCACACGTTGACAGCGCTGTACTCTGACAGGATAAAACGAGGGTTCCTTGACCGACGTTTGAACTAATATTCAGCGTCAATGTCGCCGTTTGCCCTGCTACGATCTGTTGATTCGACGGAGATAGGCTCGGTGTGAATACCGGAACTAGAGCACTAATATTTATTGGCGCTGACGCGACCGAACCGGACACGTCTGAAACTGTAACTGTGTAGACTCCTGAGGATTGAACATTTTCAGGAATATGGCGGAGAGGGTGGGATTCGAACCCACGGTTGAGTTTCCCCAACACACGCTTTCCAAGCGTGCTCCTTAAACCACTCGGACACCTCTCCGGAGGAACCTACATATTGGCAGTTTGGCGACTATGGAACAAGGGGCGTCGCCAGCCGTTAAAATTCTGCGTACCGTGGCGCCACCTGAGCTGAACTCAATATCGACCGTAAACTGCCGCCAACTTGGCGCACACTATTGGCTAGGCTTTTGGTTTTACCGGCGCGGGCGGAGCCGGTTTCGCAAACCTCGCCGGATTAATCGAGACGTTTGGTTGAACGCCGGTCAATTCTGTTACCGACCGACCGTCAGTCCAGGTGACAGTCCAGCGAAATGGCATTTTTACACCGGCGACCTCGCGATAATCGCCGTAATCGATCTGCGTCGGATTGAGGCCGACCGGCAGATTCGTATAGCGGAGCACCCGAAGGAGCAAACCCGACTGCTGATCAAAATAGAACTTCACTGGGGTCTCACCCGGGCTGCTCCCCTGAACGACCTGAACATTATGGTCATTGATGATTGTAGGGAATCCGACAACCCATTTACTGAAAAGCTGCTTGATACCGGCAGGGAACGAAATACTCGAATCTATTTTTGCGCCTTGCAGATCCCCTCCGGTCAACGTCATTACCGCCAACGGTTGATCGGTTTCGGGCGCTGCCATCCATCCGGAATGGCCGTCATAAGTCGTCGTGCTGACTCCATTGCCGCCATGCACGATGACGGTGCGCTCGTCGGGGGATTTCGCATAAATCTCCGCCGGACGTTTTTCGGGGTCGTCATACCCCTGGTACGTCCCCTTGCCGACAAAATCCTTCAAATTCGCCAACGCTTGGGCGCCTCCCACTGCCCGGATGTATTTGTCGAGAACCTGATCGGCCGACGGAGCGCCGGGCGCTTGTTCGGTAATTTCATCCGGCACTTCCAGAACTGGGGCGCTATACTGCTCGGCGAGGTTGGGAGTGACGCGCGGCACTTCCCCGCCCCGATGACACGAGTAGCACGTTAACTTTCGCTGGCCGCCGAAGTAGCCTTTGTTGATCGCATTCATCATCAGGATCATTTTGCGCGCCATCTGCTTGTTTGCGTTGTCCTCGGCGTACTTGGACCAATCGCCGCTGCTCTCTTCAACGTGACAGAATGTGCAGTTTTCACCCAGGGAGGCGGCGAAAAAGCCCATGGTATCCATGAATTCCTTTACGGAAATGCCGCGAAGCACCTGGACATTTTTGAAATATTGCTCGGCCATCAGCGGTTTCTGAGCGGGTTCGGTCTGAGGATGGCCGGCTGTAGCGCCGATCAGACACGCGGCCGTTGCTGCGACGACAGATAAGAAGACTCGCGGTGATAAAAACATGATTGCTTGCTCCTCGGTTAATCCTACCAGAGGCAGAAAATGCTGACACATACAGAAGCGAACTGCGACAGATGAGGTGTGCGGGCGCCAGCCGAAATCTCGATTGCCGGCGCAGTGCCGATGCGATTAGCGCTGTGAAGCCTGGCCGGACGCCACGCGGCTGGTAAATTCCTGGGACTTGCCGCGAGGAACGGTCAATGATTTCCAATTCGCGCCAGCGTTTTGCTTCGCTACATATACGATCTGACCGACGTGATAGGCGTAGTGAGCCAGTTGTCGGTTAATCGCCTGCATGACGGAGTGAGCTTCGGAGCGGATATAAACCTTGTCGCTGAGCTGATTTTCGGTCAAAGGCGTCAGCGCATCGAAGACATGCCCCCAGCCAGCGTCCCACATAGCTATCAGCTCAGCGCGTGTTTTCGGCGGAGCTTCAAATTCGGTATCGCGCTTGCGGTCAGGCTTTTCGCCGTCGCTTGTCAGAAAATCGGTAAAGCGGGACCGCATATTACCGGCCAGGTGTTTGACGATAATGGCAATGGAGTTTGATTCGGGGTCGGGAGTGGCAAGCAGCGCCTCGTCGGAGACCTGCGCCATCGCGCGTTCGCCCAACTTTTTGTAGTACTGCAATACTTCGATGGAATCTTTAAGGTAAGAGGTAGTGAATTCGAGTGCCATGTTCGAATTGTCCGACCGAAGAGGGGCGAAATGCAAGATCGCCGGCAGGCGACGATCATGACATCCCTCGCGTTTGCAATGGCTGACGTGAACCGATAAAATCGCGTTCCCCCTCACATTCATGAAATCTTCTATAAAACCGCAGTCAAGAAAGCCGCGCATCGCGCTTGGCGCCGATCATGCGGGCTATCAAGCGAAGGAAAGCATAAAGAACTACCTGACCGAAGCAGGATACAACGTCAGCGACACGGGAACGTGGTCGGGAGATTCCGTGGATTATCCTGATTTCGCGGTGAAGGTTGCGCGGCGAGTGCAAGAGGGCCAGGACGATCTGGGGATTCTGGTCTGCGGCACGGGCATCGGTATGGCGATCGCGGCAAACAAGATCGGCGGCATTCGTGCCGCAGTCGCGCACGACGAAATGACCGCGCGAATGAGCCGCGAACACAATGACGCCAACGTGCTGGCGCTCGGGGCGCGGGTGCTGACGGAGCATCAAATTATGGCGGTTGCAAAAGCGTTCTTGGACACACCGTTTGCGGGCGGCCGTCATCAGCGGCGCGTTGACAAAATTTCGGAACTCGACCAGGAGCCTAAACACAAGCATGACTAGCGCAAAGCAGACTGCGGCACCTCGTTTTACCGCTGTGGAGCTTGAACGCATGAACCGGCCATTGCGCGAAGTGGACCCGGAGATCGCGGAGATTCTCGCGCTGGAAGCCGGGCGCCAAGCCACGGGCCTGGAATTGATTCCTTCCGAAAATCTCGTTTCGGAAGCGGTGCTGGAAGCCGTGGGATCGGTGCTTACAAACAAGTATGCGGAAGGCTATCCAGGGAAGCGTTATTACGGCGGATGCGAATTTGTAGATCGGGCGGAGCAGTTGGCCATCGATCGTGCGAAGCAACTCTTTGGCGCCGAGCACGCGAATGTGCAGGCGCATTCGGGAACGCAGGCAAATATTTCGGTGTACATGGCGGCATTGCAGCCGGGCGACACGGTACTCGGAATGAACCTCGCGCACGGCGGGCACCTGACCCACGGGCATCCCCTCAATTTTTCGGGTAAAACATACAAATTCGTGGCATATGGCGTTCGCAAGGACACGGAGACAATCGACTACGACGAAATCGAGCGGCTCGCGGGGGAGCACAAACCGAAGATGATCGTCGCGGGTGCGAGCGCATACTCCCGAATCATCGACTTCGAGCGCATGGCGCAGATCGCCGCTGCCGCGGGCGCGGTATTTTTCGTGGATATGGCGCATATCGCGGGCCTAGTCGCGGCCGGCGTGCATCCCAGTCCGATTCCGCATGCTGATTTTGTTTCCACCACTACGCACAAGACTCTGCGGGGACCGCGAGCAGGCATGGTGCTCTGCAAGCAAAAATGGGCCAAAGAACTCGATCGCATCACGTTTCCCGGAACTCAGGGCGGGCCGCTGATGCATACGATCGCAGCCAAGGCGGTTTGCCTGAAAGAAGCGATGCAGCCGGAGTTTCGCGAATACCAACGGCAAGTGGTGGCGAATGCCCAGGCCCTTGCGGAGGGAATGGCGAAACGCGGATTCCGCATTGTCAGCGGCGGCACAGACAATCATCTTTTCCTGGTAGATCTCTATTCACGGGGCTTGACGGGAAAGGACGGGCAGGCTTCGCTGGACCGGGCGACGATCACGGTCAATAAGAATGCAATTCCGTTTGATCCCACACCACCGATGACGGCCGGCGGAATTCGACTGGGTAGTCCCGCCGTTACGACGCGGGGTATGCGGGAACCGGAGATGCAGCGGATCGCGAACTGGATTTGCGACGTGCTCGAGCATATCGGTGATGCCGAAACCGAGCAGCGCGTGCGCGCTGAAGTCGGCCAACTCACCGCGCAGTTTCCGCTGTATATGCAGCGGTGGAACGCCGCGGCAGGCAGCGCTTAGCTGCAATTGGTGCGATAGCTCCCTATGCGGAAACGCGATGCGCGTGGCGATTGACATACGTCGCGCAGGCGATTACGGGTTGGGCACCTACATCCGTAACGTCGTCAACCAACTTGCGCGAATCGATAATGATTCGCGTTATCTGCTGATCGGCGAACGGCGCCATCTGGCCGAGTTCGATCCGCTTCCCGGCAATTTCGAACTGCTCGAGTATGCGCATCAACCCGGCACGTTCCGCACGCATTTGCATCTGCCGTGGCTGCTGCGGCAGAGCCGGGTCGATATTTTGCATATGCCATGGTTCTATGCGCCGGCGATCGTGCCTTCCCGCTTGTTGATTACCGTTCACGATTTGAGCGACGTTGTTGCTCCGCAAGTGGGCGCCAGTCCTCCCGTGCAAACTGGACGACTTTTTTTTGCACGCCGCGCCTTGAATCGCGCGGATCATATTTTTGCCGTGTCGCACGCTTCCAAGCGCGATCTAGCGCGATTTTTCCACATCCCCGAATCAAAAATTACGGTCGTTTATGATGCCGTCGACGAACGTTTCCTTAGTGAACCACCGCCGGCAGACGCCGAGCGCATTCTCGAACGGCATGCGGTGAATTCGCCTTACGTGCTCTATGCCGGGAACATCCGGCCGCAAAAAAATTTGCCCCGGCTGATCGAAGCTTTTGCGGTGGCCAAGGCCGAGCTGCGGGGACATCCAGAGTTGGATCAGCTCAAACTGCTGGTTATCGGTGAAGCGCTCAATCGCCATGCGGACCTGCGCCGGGCAGTGGTGCGCGCCCGGGTGCGTGAAGACGTGCGGTTTCTGGGTTTTGTTCCACGGCCCGTGCTACGCGTTTTTTATTCCAGGGCTTTGGCGTTTTTATTTCCGTCGCTCTATGAAGGATTTGGATTGCCGCCGCTGGAAGCCATGGCTCACGGGACCCCTGTTCTAACTTCGAACGTCTCGTCCCTTCCTGAAGTGTTTCAGGATGCGGCTTTGCTGGTGAACCCGGAGAACGTTTTCGATATCGCGCGCGGGATCCGACAAATTCTCACGGAAAACGCACTGCGGCAAACATTGCGCCGGAAGGGTTACGAGCGCGCCAGAATGTTTTCGTGGGAGCATGCGGCGCGCCTGGTGCACGCCGCATATCATTCGGTTTTAGTCCGAACGGCAGCGGCGTAACGCAAGTCGCGCTGGCACTAAACGATTGCGAGCGAAAGCTCGTAAACACGGCCTTCGACGATGCGAAAAGCGCGAACGGGCCGCGCCGTCGTCGTATTTGGCGAAACAATGACGTACGACACCGCAGGATAGAAAGCGCGTTCAACATCGGTTGCAGACGGGGTGTTTTCATTGGTCAGATGAGAGTGGTAGATCCCGAGGTGCTGCAGACCTTCCAAACGCAGACGACGCATCAAGGCAAACAACTCTTCCGGAGCGATCTCGTAGGCGCTGGCACTCTGAAGCGCATTCCTCGCCGGCAAAATGACCGAGATAACGTCATCGCTGCCGGCCAAGAGACCACAGCATTCTATATTTGAATTAGCTCGAGCTTCCGCGAGCAGTTGCTCGAAAACGTCGCGCTTCAATCGGACCCAACCATACATGCGCGGATTGTCTCATCCGCGCGCAACTGGCGGAAAGCGCGGTGTCGTTGGCGCTAGGCCTTTTGCGCCTGGCGCCGCAAAAACGTTGGAACATCCAGATCCAATGGGTCAGCCACAGTTTCCTGAATCACCGGCGGCACCGGCCGAGTCGGGGGAACGAGGACCTCTTGTTCCTGCACGACCTTGGGCTGCACAGGCTCAGGTTCTGGCATGGCCGGCGCTTTCCACGTCTTTGGCATAAAAGACGGACGTTGCTGCTGTTTCTTGCCCGCTTCGCGGAACCCGGCCGCAATCACGGTGATCTTCACCGACTCCTTCATCGCATCGTCCATGACGGCGCCGAAAATGATGTTGGCGTTTTCATGCGCAGCTTTTTGAATGATGCTGGAAGCTTCATGAACTTCATGCAGCGAGAGACTTGAGGAGCCTGTCACATTGATCAGGATGCCTTGTGCGCCGTTGATCGAGTTGTCTTCCAACAGAGGGCTGGAGATGGCGCGATTGGCGGCATCGACAGCGCGATTGGAACCGGAAGCCACGGCAGTGCCCATGACAGCGTAGCCTTGCCCGGCCATGATCGTTTTCACGTCGGCGAAATCGCGGTTGATGATGCCGGGGATGGTGATGATATCGCTGATGCCCTGCACGGCCTGGCGCAGAATATCGTCGGCGATGCGGAAAGCCTCGAAAAAGCTTGTGCCCCGCTCGACCGTTTCCATCAGGCGTTCATTGGGAATAACGATGACAGTGTCAACACAGCTGACAAGCTCTGAGAGAGCGTGCTCGGCTTGCGCCAGCCGGCGTTTGCCTTCAAATGCAAATGGCTTCGTGACGACCGCAACGGTAAGAGCGCCGAGTTCGCTGGCGAGGGAAGCGACCACGGGGGCGGAACCGCTGCCTGTGCCGCCGCCAAGACCAGCGGTGATAAAGACCATGTCGGAGCCTTCGAGCGCCTCAATGATCTTCTCGGTGTCTTCGAGAGCGGCCTTGCGACCGACCTCGGGATTGGCGCCGGCGCCGAGTCCTTTGGTAAGTTTGGCGCCGATCTGCAGCTTCACCGGCGCCTGCGATAATTTCAGCGCCTGCTGATCGGTGTTGGCGGCGATGAACTCGACGCCCTCGACCTTGGCGCGGATCATGCGGTTCACAGCGTTGCAGCCACCCCCGCCGACGCCGATAACCTTGATCTTCGCGCCCTCCAGGCGCTCCTCAGTGAACGAGATTCTGATCGCGGACTCTTTTGGTGCCATCGTGCTCCCCCCAAATTGCCAGCCGCGCGCCTTCGAATGCAGCGAAGGCTTACTGGCCGGCGAACATGCTTTTCAATTTGGCCACCAATGTACCGGGGCGCTGCGCCGCCATGCGGCGGGCATGCGCCCCATACAAGAGCAGCCCTACAACCGTTGCGTACTCGGGCTGAGAAAGCTCTTCGGGCATGTCTTCAAGACCCCGGGGCGCGGCGCAGCGCACCGGCAGCGAGAACATGCGCTCGGCGAGTTCGGCGAGACCCTTAAGGCGGGCGCCGCCTCCGGCAAGCACCAGGCCAGCCGGAATTTGTGAGTCCAAGCCGGCGCGCTTCAGGTCGTCACGAATCAGGGCAAGCAGTTCCTGCGCGCGCGGTTCGATGATCTCGTTGAGCATGCGGACGAAAACCGTTCGCGGCGGACGATCGCCGACACTGGCGATCTGGATCGCCTGATCCTCGGCTATCAGCTCCTTGGAGGCGCAGCCGCATTCGCGCTTGATACGCTCGGCTTCAGGAATGGGAGTCCGCAAGCCCACGGCGAGATCGTTGCTGAAGTGATCGCCGCCGATCGCTACGGCGCCGGTGTGGCGAACAACTCCACCTGTATAGACGATCATTTCCGTTGTGCCGCCGCCGATATCGAGCAAACAGCAGCCCAGTTCGCGTTCATCTAGGGTGAGGACCGCTTCGGCGGAGGCCAGGGGCTCGAGCGCAGTGTCCGTGACAACCACGCCGGCACGATTGACGGCCGTGACCACGTTTTGCGTAGCCGTGATCGACGTGGTTACGATGTGAACGTTGACTTCAAGGCTCTGCCCGATCATGCCGAGGGGATCGCGAATACTGTCTTGCTGATCGACGAGGAACTCCTGCGGGAGCACATGCAGGATTTCACGATCCTCGGGCAGCGTTATGGCTCGGGCAGCATCAACCGCGCGGCGCACGTGTTCTTTGTCGATGTCCCGCGGCCGAGGCCCCAGTGAAATTCCGCCGCGGCTATTTACGCCGCGGACGTGGCTGCCGGCAATTCCCACTACCGCAAATTCCACCGGCACGTTTGCAACACTTTCGGCCTCTTCGAGGGCGCTGCGAATTGAGCTGACCGCAGCGTCCAAATTGACGATCAGGCCTTTACGTGACCCTTTCGATTCGGCGGCGCCCATGCCCAGAAATCGTGGGGTTCCGTCCTCGATATCCGCAATCAATGCGCAGGTCTTGGCACTGCCGATATCCAACGCGGCGAGATAACGCTCTTTCTTGCCCACTAATTGCTCCTACGGTTCGAGGAACGATGTGCAGCGGCGACCGAAGCGCGAACCGCGGCTTCGACCGGCTTCGCCGGCGCGGGGTCACGTTCCGGATTCACTACTACCTGGCGCGAAAATCGCAGGTCCACAGATTCCACGCGGCCTGCGCTCGCCCGCCATTGCGCAATGTTTTCGGCGAGCAAACGATACTTGTTCACGAAGTCGTTGTCTCCGAAATGCACCCAGATCGGGTATTGCCCCTCCAGTCCCGATAAGCCCGCCAGCATGGTCCGCACATCCTGCGGGTCGGAAAGATCGACCTCGCTGACCTGCTCGCCCGCGCCGGCATGGGCGAGTTCGATTTCCTTCATGAACTCCACAAATAGAGCCATGCGGGCCTGACGGTCAGCGATGGAAGTGGTCTCGTCAAAGCCGCTGACTACTGGAAAGTGAAATTTTGCCTCGATGGGCCGCTCCAGAAGAACTCCTGAGGGGTCCACCAGTTGAAGTTCGTTTCCGGCACGCAAGAAGGCTACCGGCGTGCGCTCCACAATCTCCACGCGAACGCGATCGGGTAGTGTGCGTTCAACAGTCGCTGATTCCACCCACGGGATTGCCTCGATTGCCTTACGGCGAGCATCGAGCGGCACCAGCAAAATGCTTTTGCCCAAATCCGGAGAGAATATGTCTGTGATCGCGGAGCGTCCGACGAACTGATTGCCGGTGATCTCAACCTGATAAGAACCGGCGAACTGAACCGTTGGCGAAACCAGAAGGAAACGAATTCCGCGATAGGCAACAACTCCGGTAGCCAAGAAGGTGACGGCAACAAGCGTCCACTTTCGATATGCAGGCCAGCTTTTTCTGCCGAATTTGCGGCGGCGAACCTCGAGCGGCTTCTGCCGCCGGAGATATCGCGGTTCGTCGTCGGCCAAAGCCTCGGGCGGATAAATGTCAGGGCCCGTGCTCATTTCGTAGTCATTACTGCGTCCATAGAATGACCTCGTTCTCGAGTTCGACACCGTATGCCGCATGCACGCGTTCGCGAACTTGGGTGATGAGGCCGAGCATGTCGGCGCAAGTGGCATGCGCTGAATTCACGAAAAAATTGGCGTGACGGTCACTCACGCGGGCATCGCCGACGGAAAAACCTTTGAGCCCCAGCTCATCAATCATCCTGCCGGCAGACCCGCCTGGCGGATTCTTGAAAATGCATCCGGCGCTTTTTTGGTTGAGTGGCTGGCTGGAGCGGCGTTTTTCGTTACAGATGCGAATGCCTTCGATAATTTCGCGGTATGGCTTGGAGGGTAGCTCCAGTTTCACCGCGAGCATAATATCATCGGGCGCAAATGAAGTGTGACGATATTCAAACGAAATTTGATTTTCCCACAGCGTTTCGATTCGGGAATCCGCGGCGCGATAGATTTTGACCTGTCGAACGTAAGTGCCGATCTGCGTCCCGTAGGCGCCCGCGTTCATGCGCAGGGCGCCACCGACCGTTCCGGGGACGCCGATCAGGCCTTCCATGCCGCCGAGGTCGTGCTTAGCGCATGACGTGACAGTTCGGCCCAGGTCGGCGGCAGCATCAACATTTACGGAATTCCCCTCCAGTCGCACCTCGGGATCCTGATGCGCGAGTTGCAAAATGACCCAGGGCAGCTCGCCATCGCGCACCAGCAGATTCGTGCCTCCGCCCAGCAATTTGTAGGCGATGCCCGCGCCCCGAAGCAGAGCAATGAGCTCGGGCAAGGTGCTATGCCGCTGAATCAGCAGCAAGTCCGTTGTGCCGCCGATTCCGAGTGACGTGTGCTCCGCGAGCGAAGCTCCGGGAATTCGGTCGACGCCAAAGTCAGGTAGAGCGGCCAGGATGTGCGGGTCCCTAATCTTCATAGACAAATTTCATTGTTAGCCTGCGTTACGGCTGGGCATGAAATGCTGTGACCCCAGAAGCAGCGCAAATTCCGCAAGCGCGCGATTCACGTTTCCGGCTCCAATGGCGAGCACGGCATCGCCCGAACGAACTTCGCGCAGCAGCCGCTCGATGCTTTCCTGCAAAGTCGCGCAATAGACCACGTTCTTGTGACCCGCAGCACGAATGGCCTCTGCGAGCGCTTCGGCAGTGATGCCCCGAATGGGCGCTTCGCTCGCACTATAGATATCGGTGACTATCAGCAGATCAGCCTGATTGAAAGCCCGGCAGAAATCGTCCCAAAGATGCTGGGTGCGCGAAAAACGATGTGGCTGAAAGAGCACGAGCAGACGGTCATATCCGCAGTGGCGGGCTGCTTCGAGCGTGGCGCGAATCTCCACCGGATGGTGCCCGTAATCGTCGATCAGCGTAATGCCGCGCATCGTGCCTTTGATTTCGAAGCGCCGTCCCACGCCCGTAAACGTTTCAAGTCCAGCACGAATCAGATCGGCTGGGATATCGAGATACAGCGCGACTGCAGCCGCGGCGGCGGCGTTGCGCACGTTGTGAATGCCGGGAGGACTTGGCAACCGAAATATTCCCAGATCTTCGCCGCGATAAGTAAGTCGAAACTCGCTGGCCAGGCCACGCAGATCCACGTCGCTGATCACCAAATCCGCCTGACTGGACGTGCCGTAGGTGATTACCGGCCGGGTAACGTGCGGGATGATGGCCTGTACATTGGGCTCGTCGAGACAAAGGACCGCAGCGCCGTAGAAAGGGATTCGATTCACAAATTGTGCAAAAACGGACTGGATCTCTTCGAGCGATGAGTAGTGATCGAGATGCTCACGATCAATGGTGGTGACTACAGCGACCACGGGAGCGAGAAGCAAGAACGAACGGTCACTCTCATCGGCTTCAACAACCATATATTCGCCGCGCCCCAGGCGCGCAGTGGTGCCGGCATGATTGACGCGCCCCCCCACAACGAAGGTAGGGTCCAAGCCTGCAGCGCCCAGGATTGCGGCAACCATTGAAGTGGTTGTGGTCTTTCCATGCGCTCCGGCAACGGCAATCCCATATTTCAGCCGCATCAGTTCAGCGAGCATTTCGGCGCGAGGAATGACGGGGATTTTCAGACGTGTCGCCTCAATGAGTTCCGGATTATCGCGGCGAATGGCAGAGCTGGCGACTACCACGTGAGCTCCCTGGACCTGTTCCCCACGATGGCCCTGATAGACCTGGGCGCCAAGATTGGTGAGACGATCGGTGACAGGAGACAACCGCGCGTCCGAACCGGACACCGCATAACCCAAGGTAAGCAGCACTTCGGCAATGCCGCTCATGCCGATACCGCCGATGCCCACCAGATGAATGCGCTTGAAATTGTGGAAAGGACCGGTCATGAACGCGCCACCTCTTCGATCAAGTCGACGATGCGCTCGACCGCATGTGGACGGGCAAGCAGCCGCGCGCGGGTCCCGAGTTCGACGAGTCGTTCCGGATGATCGATGAGCGCAAGAATTTCGCGAGCAAGACGCGCTCCGGTTAACTCAGGTTCAGGAATCAGATGGGCCGCGCCATTGCGCACCAGTTCCTCGGCGTTACGCATCTGGTGGCTGTCAGTGGCGGCGCCAAACGGAATGAAGATAGCGGCACGTCCTGCAGCCGCCACTTCCGAGACCGTGATGGCACCGGAACGGCAGATGATCAGGTCGGCTTCGGCAAAACGCTGCGCCATGTTCGAGAAAAACGGAGCTATTTCGGCGGCTGCGATGTTGATGCCTGCGTATGCCTCCCGCATTACGTTGTATTCGCGCTCGCCGGTTTGGTGAACGATTCGCAAGCGTCGGGCTTCAGACGCGAGTATTTTCAGCGCCTCGATGACTGCACGATTGACGGCACGTGAGCCTTGACTTCCGCCAGTAATGAAAATCCGATAAGGCGGAAGCGGGCGCGCCTGTGGCGCTTGAAAAAAGTCGGCGCGGACCGGGCAGCCGGTCATCACCGCACGCCGTCCAAGTTTTTCGGCGACGGAGGGGAAGCCTGCGGCAATTCGGTCCGCCATATCCGCAAGAACGCGATTGGTAAATCCGGCCTCGGCATTGGGCTCAAAAATAACAGTTGGCAATCCAGAGAGAATCGCCGAGAGCATCACCGGCCCGGCGGCATAACCGCCAACGCCAAACGCCGCGGCAAAATGGTGACGCCGCAGGATGGCCAGAGAATCCCAGAAGGCCAGCCGAAGCAGCAAAATGTTTCGAATGAACTGCGATGCGCCCATACCTTTCAGACCCGCCGAACGAATCAATTCCAGCTTAAGGCCCGCCTCGGGGACGAGCCGCGACTCGAGTCCGCGCGTCGTGCCCACAAAAACGACGTCTCGCGTCACATCACGCCCAAGCCATTCCCGGGCCACAGCAATAGCCGGAATCACGTGGCCGCCGGTACCGCCGCCGGCAATCAGCAATTTCAGCCCATGCTTCCGCGCGCTACCCACGCACTGCTTCACCCGTGTGCTGGCTGATATTCAAAAGCACACCCGTCCCTGCAAGCATGACGAAAAGACTTGAGCCGCCGTAGCTCATAAACGGCAGAGGAATTCCTTTTGTCGGCATCATTCCCAACACCACGCCCAAATTGATTAAGGCTTGGCTGGCCACCATCACCGTGATTCCCAGAGCAAGGAAGCGGCCGAAACTATCGCGAGCACGGAAACATGCTTCGAGCCCGCGCCATGCGTAAACCGCGAACAAACTCAAGACGAGGGCTCCGCCGATGAATCCGAGCTCTTCGCATAAAACGGCATAAATGAAATCTGTATGTGCCTCGGGAAGATAAAAAAGCTTCTGGCGACTCTCCATCAGGCCGACGCCAGTAAGACCGCCCGAACCAACAGCGATCAGCGATTGCATTAACTGAAAGCCGTGGCCCAGAGGGTCGGCATCGGGATGCAGAAATGCCATCACCCGCTCATAGCGATACGAAACGTGTACGATGGCGAAATAGACGACCGGAAACGCAGCGGCAATGGCAGCGGCAATATATTTTCCCGAAAGCCCGGCAACGAACAGCATTGCCATGGCGATAATCATGATTTCGAGGGAGGTGCCGAGGTCCGGTTCCAATACGACCAGCCCGGCCATCATCACGGCGAGGCCCAATGCCGGCATGAGTGTGTTTAAGATGTCATTCACACCGACACTGTGCGGCCGAGACCGCAGCTCCAGGAACCACGCCAGGTACAGAATGACGGCGAGTTTCGCCAATTCTGACGGCTGCAAGCTGATTGGCCCCGCACGAAACCAACGATGCGTCGCATGCGATTTATCGAGAAAGAAAACTCCAATTAACATGAGCAAGACAACAAAAAAGTAAGGCAACACAAGTTTCGGCTCGCGCAGCCGGCGGTAATCCACATTGATCAAAGCGAACATCGCCACCAGGCCAAACGCGAGCCACAGAAGCTGCCGCAACAGGAAATGGTAGCTATTTCCGAATTGTTCGCGAGCGGTCAATGCCGAAGCGCTGAAAACCATTACCGCACCGATCAGGCAGAGCGTGATGGTAGCCACGAAAAGCCATCGATCAACTTCGCCTCGCCGCAGCATTCGATCAGGCCTCATTTCCGCCGGCGCGCATGGCGCGGGACTCTTCTGCGAGGGTGCGAACCAGTTCCTTGAAAACGCGCCCGCGGTGCTCGTAATTTTCGAACTGGTCGAAGCTGGCGCAAGCCGGCGCGAGAAGCACGATATCCCCTTCGGTAGCGCGCTCGTATGCCAAACGCACCGCGCGATCGAGAGTTTTAGCCTGCTCGAAGTTAACCGAGCCGCCGATCTGATCGGCGATTTTTTTGGCAGCCGCGCCGATGAGCAGGACAAGTTTGGCGCGCTCACGCAGCAACGGAATGATAGGGACATAGTCGCTGCCCTTATCCTTTCCGCCCAGAATCACGAACAGCCCGCCCGGAAAAGCCTCTAGAGCCTTAATCGTTGCATCGACGTTTGTCGCTTTGGAATCGTTGAAGAAGCTGACGCCGGCGATCTCAGCCACAAATTCGAGCCGATGTTCGACGCCGGGAAAACTGCGCACGCCAGCGGCGATTTCGTCCGGCATTGCGCCCGCGAGAAACGCCGCAGAGGCGGCCGCGAGGACATTTTCGAGATTGTGCTCACCGCGCAACCTGATAATAGAACGGTCCAGCAGTACAGTTTCTTCGCCGTCCCGCCGAAAGACGATCTGGTCGGGGCGAAGATAGGCTCCATTCGCCACACGTTTTAATCTGCTAAACCAGAAAATTTGGGGCTGAGAAGGGGCCTGCTGGCTGGCAACGGAATCATCGGCATTGATCACCGCACTGTCGCGTTCAGTTTGGTTTTCGAATATCCGCCGCTTGGCCCGCGCGTACTCTTCAAATGAGTTGTGCCGGTCGAGATGATCGGGAGTGAGATTCAGGAGAAGCGAAATATCGGGACGAAACGATTCGGTCATTTCAAGCTGAAAGCTGCTGAGTTCCGCGACAGTAATTGTATTTTCACTCGACTGATCGACGACAGCGATCAAAGGCCTCCCGATATTTCCCGCGACGATGACCTGCTTGCCCGCAGCAGCAAGAACGTGCCCGATCAGCGATGTCGTCGTGGTTTTGCCGTTGGAACCGGTAACGCCGATGAGGCGTCCGCGAAGAAACCGCCACGCCAGTTCGATTTCGCTCCAGACCGGCACTCCTGCTTTATGCGCCGCGAGCAGGCCCGGATGATCCGCCGGCACGCCGGGACTGGGAACGATCAAGTCCTGGGCGGAGAAATCAGCGGCAGGGTCACCGGCGAACGCGAGCGTACAGCTTGTTTGCCGCAATTGGCGCAGCGCATCGGGCAAATCCGCAGCGGCGCGATCGTCGATTGCGGTGACGCGCGCGCCGCGCGCCGAGCAAAAACGCGCCGTGGCGATGCCGGTTCGCGCGAGCCCTAAGACGAGCACGCGTTTGCCTTCGAGTTCGATTCCTGTGCGCACGCTACCTCAGTTTCAAAGTCGTCAGCGAAAACAGCGCAAAAACCAGCGCCACGATCCAGAAACGCACGATGATTTTCGATTCGCTCCAGCCGGACAATTCGAAGTGATGATGTAAAGGGGCCATGCGAAAAATTCGCTTTCCCGTGAGCCGGAACGAAGCCACTTGCAAAATCACCGAAATCGCCTCCAGCACGAATACTCCGCCCACCGAAAAAAGCAGAATTTCCTGCTTGATAGCTACCGCGACCACGCCGATGGAGCCGCCGATGGCGAGCGAACCGACATCACCCATAAATACGTCGGCCGGATGCGCGTTGTACCAAAGAAACGCCAGCGCCGCGCCCATCAGCGCGCCGCAAAAGATGGTTAATTCACCGACCTGCGGCAGGTGCTGGATATCGAGATATGCGCTGAATCCGGCGTGGCTGGTGACATAAGTCAATATCGTCAGCGCGCCGGCGGCGACCACCACGCAGCCGATGGCCAAACCATCAAGGCCGTCGGTCAGATTCACTGCGTTGGAAGAACCGACCATCACGAAAATCACGAAAATCAGAAACGGCAGAAATGCCGCCGGCCAGAAATACGTACTCCGCAGGAGCGAGTGCACGACCAGATCGGGCCGGAAATTCTTCAAGAAGGGTACGCTCAGTTGCGTGGAATAGACGCGACTGATCGTCATCAGCAGCAACGACAGAGCGGCAGCGAAGCTCACCAGAACCTGCAAAAGGAATTTGGCGCGCCCGGTGAGTCCCAAATTTCTGTGTCGCACTACTTTGTTGTAGTCGTCGGCAAATCCAATGGCGCCGAAGGCCAGCATGGCAAAAATCGAAAGCAGCACGTAGGGGTTCGAAAGATCGGCCCAGAATAAAACCGGCACAAGAGTGACGGTCATAATCAGCAGGCCGCCCATCGTTGGCGTGCCGGCTTTTGCTTGATGCGAACGCGGTCCTTCTTCCCGGATGAATTGGCCGATCTGCAATTCGCGAAGGCGGCGAATCATCCAGGGCCCCAGAATCAAACCAAGAAATAAGGAGGAAAGGCTGGCGAGGGCCGTGCGTACCGTGATGTAACGAAGAACATTGAGGACGTGCGCAGCGCGGGGAGGGACGTGAAACACGAGGTAGTAGACCATCTCAGTGGCTTCCCTGCGGCACAGCCGGAGCGCGAACATCATCGATAAGCGAATACCTGGCGCGCAACGCTTCGGTAATGCGCTCCATTTTCACGCCACGTGATCCTTTGACGAGCAACAAGTCGCCGGATTTGACGAAGTCGCTGAGAAAAGAAGCAGCGGCCGATGAATCGGCGAAAAAATGCACCTGCGACGGCGGCAATCCCGCTTCCATTGCGCCACTCGCGAGTTCCGCCGCATCGCCCTGAACTGCAACAATGCAGTCCATCCGCTTAGATGCGGCGTAACGGCCTGCCTCACGGTGCAGGTTTGGTGAATCGGGCCCCAGTTCGAGCATCTCACCAGCCGCAAGGATCCGGCGGCGGTAGTTCCCTCTCTTGGCCTTCGTCTGCGCCAAAAGATCGACCATGGCCGCAAGTGCGACGGGATTCGAATTGTAGCAATCGTTGATCAGCGCGAAACCCGCGGCGAACTCCAGCAGGCGGCCCCGCATTTCGCCGACTTTGATATTGGGCAAGACGGCCGCGGCATCGGCAGCGCCAATTCCCCAAACGCTGGCCGCGGCAAGAGCCGCAAGCGCGTTTTCGATGCTGTGACGGCCCGGAAGAGCAAGGGCCAAATGCGCTCGTTCGTTCGGACCGATAAAGTCGAACTCGGAACCGGCGGCGCCAAAGTCCTGAATTTGCTCGGCGCGAAACTGCGCCGCCGCACGACATCCGAATGTCAGCACCGAGCCGCGGGCGACTTCCGCAAAACGCGCCACGCGCGGATCGTCTGAATTCAAGACCGCCACCGGCTCCGACCCGGCGAGCCCCTCGATCAACTCACGTTTTGCGAGAGCGATCTCGTCAACGGACGCAAAAAATTCCAGATGTACTGGTGCGACCCGCGTGACCACACCTACTTCCGGCTCGGCAATCTCCGCCAACCGGCGCAACTCGCCGCGATGCGACATTCCCAATTCCACAACAGCGGCTTTGTCCTCGGGCTCAAGGCGCAGCAGTGTCAAAGGGAGACCGTACTCGTTATTCAGATTGCCCTCGGATTTCAACACGCGAAATTTCGCGCCCAACAACGCCGCCAGAATCTCTTTTGTGGTTGTTTTCCCCACCGACCCGGTAATTGCCGCAATGCGCCGGCCCCATGCCCGTCGAACCGCTTGCGCCAAGCGCTGTAATGCCTCGAATGTGTCGGCGACGGCGAACAAGCGGCTCCGAATGTCAACCGGGTAGCTGGCAAGCCGATCGACCGCAACGATCGCGGCTTCCGCCCCGACCTGCAAGGCGGCGTCGACAAAATCGTGCCCGTCATGTCGCGGACCGCGGATGGCGATAAACAACTGCCCTCGCCCCACAGCGCGAGAGTCAATCGAGACGCCGGCCAACCGCGCCATGGGGGAGAGCCCCGGGGGAGTCGCGACACCCAAAGCGCGAGCAATCTCTTGAACCGTCCACCGCATATCGTCCTCAGCGGGCTGGCGCTCACCGCGTCTGTTTCATTCCTTAACCACCGTAACCGCGGTCGCGCAAAATGCGGCGCGCGATCTCGCGGTCATCAAACTTTATGGTGCGATCTTTCAAAACTTGAGTGGTCTCGTGCCCCTTACCGGCGAGCAATACCATGTCGCCGGGTCTCGCCTGTTCCATGGCCAATTCCACAGCACGTTCCCGGTCCGGCTCAACCAGCACTTTAGCGGAAGTGCGTTGCAAGCCCACGAGAGCATCATTGATAATTTTGAGCGGATCTTCGCTGCGGGGATTGTCGCTCGAGAGAACGACCACATCGCTTAAACGGCCGGCCGCCGCGCCCATCAGTGGACGCTTGCTGCGATCGCGTTCTCCTCCGCAGCCAAAAAGAGTAATCATGCGGCCGCCGGGATGGAGTTCGCGCGCAGTCTCCAGCAGCTTCTGCAAGGCATCATCCGTGTGCGCGTAGTCCACGATCAGCATAAACGGCTGGCCGAGATCGATGCGTTCAAAACGGCCGGGCACGGCGGGCAATTTCGTTATGCCAGCCTCTATTGCCTCGCGGGGGAAATTCAGTGCGACGCCAGCCGCAATTGCCGCCAGCAAGTTATAGACGTTATTGCGTCCAACCAGGGGGGACCGAACCTCAATTTTGCCCGAGGGGGTTTCAGCAACGAAGTCTAATCCTCGCAAGGCCAAAGGGAATTTCTTTGTGGTCACCTGCGCTCCCGAGCCCAGCCCATACGTTATGGTTTCCTCGGCAACGTTACGGAGCTGAGAACCGTAAGGATCGTCAATGTTTACGATTCCGCACCGCGCGTGTCCTGCGCCCGTGCCCTCAAACAGGCGGCGCTTGGCAGCGAAGTAATTCTCCATGGTGTTGTGAAAATCCAGATGATCACGCGTCAAATTTGTGAAAATCGCCGCGGCGAAACGGCAGCCCCAGACACGATCGAGAGCAAGCGCGTGGGAACTGGCTTCCATGACCGCGTGCGTGCCGCCCGCACGAACGATTTCAGCTAAGAATCCTTGCAAATCGAGAGACTCCGGCGTAGTCGTCTTCGCCGGATACATTTCGAGCGGCGTGCGATATTCGATCGTGCCGAAAAGGCCGCTGGCGAAACCCGCCGCATGGATAATGGAATCGAGCAGAAAGCCGGTCGTTGTCTTGCCGTTCGTTCCGGTGATGCCGATCAGCTGCAGCTTTTCGGCGGGGCGGCCATAGAAGTTCGCCGCAATAATGGCTAACGCTTTGCGAGCATCGGGGACCTGCAACCAGGGCACCGAGGTGAGCGCAGTCGCAAACGAAGGCTGCGGAGCATTGACTTGGACGCCAAGCGCCTGGCCGTGCGGCTCAGGTCGCGGCAACTCGCTGACAATCGCTGTTGCGCCCCGCTCGACGGCGGCAGCGGCAAAGTGATTGCCATCGTCTTTTTCCCCGCGGATGGCGACAAAGAGCGAACCCGAAGTGGCTTGGCGGCTGTCGTAAACCACCGAGGAGATCGGCACCTCGGGATCAGCCAGCGGCCCCCGTACCCCAGCGCCCGCAACCAATTCCTGCAGTTTCATTCCGGCGCCTGTAAGTATAGGACGCGCCCGGAGTCCACTCAATTTTGCGGACGGTTTGTGTTCCGAAGAATCCAACGGCCCTCTTCGGGGGGCCATCTCCGAAGTTTGCCGCATTATCGTGCCGCCGCCCGGTGAGCCTGTGTTGATCGTTGAAGTTGAGCCTGCGTGACCACGGGCCGGCCGAACTGAAAAATCACGGAAGCGCCTCGGCGCACCATCGCGCCCGGCTGAGGAGACTGCGCCTGTACAGTTCCTGCTCCCACCAGCACAGGATTAATTCCAAGCTGGATGCAAATCTCCGTCACCTGACGCACTGTTCTCCCCGCCAGGTCAGGAACGGAGATGCCACCATCTGCAGCAAGCTCCACAGTTGGCGCGGACGCGGAAACAGGTTCTGCGGCGGGCGTCGATTCCGTTTCTGCGGAGGCATTGAAATCAGCAGCGACTTGCGACGAATCGAAATCGGATACATCGGCGGCTTCAGTCGCTTGCGAATGCCTGGCCGCTCGGAGCGTCTGCTGAGAAACCGGGATATCATGGGGCACGCCGAGATAAGGCAACACTTGCTCGGCGATGCGTTTAAAGACCGGGGCGGCCACCGATCCGCCTTCGTGAAGTCCAACCGGTGAATCGAGCTGCACAAGAATTGTTAAAGCTGGATTGTTGACCGGCGCAAATCCTACAAACGAAGCAATCAGCTGCGTGGCGGAATAGCGTCCTGTGGCAGGATCGATCTTTTGAGCAGTGCCCGTTTTACCCGCGGAAGTGTACCCGTCGAGCTGCGCTTTGGTTCCGGTGCCGTTCAGAACGACTCCTTCGAGCATGGCGCGCATCGTGGCGGCAGTTGTTTCCCGCACAACCCGCCGTGGGGCGGGCTGGGGCTCCTGCTGGACCTGATCACCCTTGCGCAAAGCGAGGACGACGTGGGGGTGGTAGAGCAGCCCGCCATTGGCGATGGCCGAGACTGCATTAACCATTTGCAAAGGAGTGACGCCGACCTCCTGGCCCATGGAGATTGATCCCACGGATACAGGAGTCCAGTTTTCGAGGCGCCGCAGCAAGCCGCGATTTTCGCCTGGGAGATCGATGCCCGTGAGCTGACCGAAGCCGTAAGCGCGAATGTATTCGTAGAATTTCGGCGCGCCCAGCCGCAGGCCGATCTTGATTGCGCCCACGTCGCTTGAGTGTGCGAGAATTTGCGAAACCGTGAGCAAGCCGTAAGCCTTGTGGTCGCGAATGCGATGCCCGGAGATATAAATGGCGCCCATCTGGCAATCCACAACTTCGTCCGGCGTGGTGATGCCCTGATCGATTGCCGCTGACAGAGTGACGATTTTGAAAACCGACCCGGGTTCATACAGCGCGCCGACTGCGCGATTCATGCGCGCCTCCACGGGGCTTTCGGCGGCAGCATTGGGATTGAATTTGGGCCAGCTTGCCATGGCCAGTACTTCGCCCGTCGCAGGATCCTGGACAATGACGGTGCCTGCTTTGGCATGCGTTTGCTCGATGGCTGCGGCGAGTTCTTTTTCCGCGATGAACTGAATGTTTTCGTCAATGGTCAGGATGACGCTCCAGCCGGTATCCGGAGCTTTGTCGGCGCTCTCGTACCAACGATTGCGGGCGTCGGTCAGGATGAGCATACGTGCCGCTTTGCTGCGAATGCGGTCGTCGAGTTGATATTCGATACCGCCGAGCCCCTTCCCATCGATATCGACGTAGCCGAGGACAGCCGCAGCCAAATCGCGCTTGGGGTAAAATCGCTGGTTTTCTTTTTGGAAGTAAATCCCGCGGATATTCAGTTGCCGGATGCGCGTTGCCGCCGCCGGTGATAATTTGCGCGCAATCCACACGAATGATCGTGAGGAGCTGAACTTCGTGGCAATCTCTTCGGCTGGCACGCCGACAACCGGAGCGAGTAAGCGTGCCGCCCGATCGTTATCAGCGATTTCAGCAGGCACCGCGAAACACGAATCGAGCGAGGTGCTCATCGCAAGCTCTTGTTGATTTCGATCGAGAACGTCGGCTCGCTTTGGGCTAATTTCGACAAAATGTTGCTGCTGGCGTTCGGCGCGAGCCAAATAATCGCTGTAATGGAGGAGCTGCAAATCCGCAAGCCGCGCTGCTGCGGCCACTGTCCAGAGGCCCAGTGCCCCGGCTACGAAGACCAAACGGATTTGAGGGCTGCGGAGATCCATTCCAGGGACTTGCATCCCTTCAAATCGACTCTAAAACTGAACTCGCCGGCGGATTGGCTCAAATTCAGGTCCGGCCGCGAACCCATGGCGGCCGACCGCTCTACGGATTCGGCGCGGTCCATCGCCCGCCGGAAACCGGGCCTCGGAAAACCCCTGAAGCGCGCACCTGCGCCACGACCGGCTCGAATGGTCCCTCGAGGGGCGCCACTTGACCCGCCAGCGGGGCGGTAAGCCTGAGTTGCTGCCGCGCAATCGCATCGATACGCGAGGGCGCGCGCAAACCGGCCATTTCCAGCTTCAACTGCTGGTTCAGTTCGGCAGCCTGCGCGCGTTCCGATTTCAGCGATTCAACGCGATACCGAAGCTGCAGATATTCGAAATGCTGCCAGGCATAAAACAAGGCACCGGCAGCGAGCATGCCACCCAACGCGATCAGCCGCGCCATCTCGATCAATCGAGCCGGGGCTACCGGCCGAGACAGGCGCGAATTATCGATCTTTTTTACAGTGTGAAATTCAGTACCTCGGGATGTGCGGGATCGCGTCACGATGCCCACTTTTCTGCCGGCGATGCCGGCACCGTCTTTTCTGCCACACGCATCTTTGCGCTTCGCGCGCGAGGGTTGGCCGCAATCTCCGCATCGGTCGGGCACAGCACCTTGCGCGTCAGTACCTTCACCACACCCTCATGGGCTAAGCGGCGAAATTCCCGCTTGACCATGCGGTCTTCCAGCGAGTGATAACTCAACACCACCCAACGTGCCCCGGGAGCTAATGTGGCAGGGGCGCGGTCAAGAAACTGCCCGAGTTCCTCCAATTCTCGATTCACCGCTATCCGCAGCGCCAGAAACGTTTTTGTCGCGGGATGCAGCTTCTGCCTTCCCCTTGAAGTACGAGCCCCTGCCACAACCGTTGCCAGGTGTTCGGTGCTGCGGATCGGCCGCGCACGCATAATAGCCCTGGCGATTCTTCTGGAATCCCGCTCTTCGCCCAGGCGATAGAGCAGGTCGGCGAGTTCTCCTTCGGCAGTTTCGTTGACGATGTCTGCCGCAGTTAGCGCCGCTCTTGAATCCATTCTCATGTCGAGAGGCCCCGGAAGGCGAAAAGAGAACCCACGCTCGGCGGTATCCAGTTGCAGGCTCGATACGCCCAAATCCGCCAGAAGACCGTTCACCGGGGGTAGATTCAGCTCCCGCACGACCTCATCGACTCTCGAAAAATCGGCTTGCACCAGCACAACCTTTCCCTCGAATTCCTTCAACCGCTCGCGCGCGATTTCCAGCGCCCGGGCGTCGCGATCCAGACCAACCAACCGGCCTGTCGTGAGCCGCCGGGCAATCTCCAAACCGTGGCCGCCCAGCCCCACCGTCGCATCCACGTAGGTGCCACCAGGCTCAATTCGCAGCCAGTACAAGGCTTCTTCAGCCAGTACCGGCGTATGACTTCCCGTCAAATCCAAACCGCACTTTGCGCCACTCGCCTAAATACCCAATTCGTCGAGAATCTTTTCATCTTCATCGGTGATCGGGTTTCCTTTCATACTGTCGAGGAACCGGGTGTGGTTCCAGACCTGTAAGTAAGTTAAGTTCCCGAGCACATCAACATCGCCGCGCATTTGTGCCGATTCACGCAAGATCGATGGCACGAGGATGCGGCCTTGGCCGTCGAGTTCCACAACCTGCCCGTAATAGTTCGTGCGTGTCAAAAACTTCTGCTTGGTCTTGTTGTGCGACGAAAGTCGCGCGAGCTTTTCCTCAATCTCGTTCCAGATCTTCATCGGATAAACGCGCACGTAATCGCCGTTTTCGCTCGTCACATAGAACTTGTTCCCGTACTCTCGCAGCTCTTCCAGGAAGGCAGCCGGAATCTTCACTCTGCCCTTCTCGTCGACTTTCGCCGGATAGTTGCCACGAAGCACTGGGGAAACCGCCGCGCAACCGAGAATTCAGTCCGTTTCTCACCACTTCACATCACTAAACGCCACTTTTTACCACGTGGACCCACATCTTAGACACTCTCCAGCCGTTGTCAACAGGAAAAGAAAGGCAGAAGTAAGAATGTGCGGAAATTATCTCGAATTGGACGGTTGCAGGGCAAAAGCACCACGGATTGTACCTAAATCTGCAGAACGCCGATATGTGGGTTGCGTGTTGCAGGAAGTCTTCGCCGGCTGTGTGCTCAATCAGTAACCTTGGAGCAGATCTGACTCGTTTACAGCCGAAAACCTACTCAGGCGAAGGAGCGAGGCCTGCGAGGGACGGGCTGTGCGGCCGAGGTGCCACGCGAAACGCCAAGCATGTTTGGCCAGAGGCACGCAATTCATGACCCTGTTCCAGTAAGGAGCGCGCCAACGGTCATAATCAAACTGCGAAGGCAAACCGCCTCCTGCCGACGCTATAAATGCGGCAGGTACACGACGCGACGTTCGGGGCCTCAGAAGATTGTGAATCGCAGGCTGATCAGCACGTGGTCAGCAGTTCGGCTGCTTTGGCTGCGAGCCGAAGTGGGGACCGATGTGGTGCGGGCACAGCTATGCTACGATGCGCGATTCATGCAAACAGGAATCGTCGGTTTACCCCAGGTCGGCAAGACCACCCTATTTCGCATTCTGACGCGAGCGCACCTGGAAGAGAAAACAGGCCGCGGGGCTACACACATCGGGGTAGCGCGCGTACCCGAGCCGCGTATCGATCAGCTCGCCGCCTTATATAAGCCTCGTAAAGTCACCTATGCGACCGTGGAATACGTTGATGTTGGCGGAATCGTGCGCGATCGCGCGCGCGATTCCGCCGTATTGGCGCCATTGCGCGAAGTGGATGCGCTCGCGCACGTCCTGCGCGTGTTTGAAGATCCTGCGGTGCCGCATCCGGCGGGCAGAGTCGATCCTTTGCGCGATGCACAATCACTCGAGCTGGAGCTGATGCTCTCTGACCTGGAGCAGATCGAACGTCGACTGGAACGGATCGAAAAAGACCTTAAGAAGAAAAAAGATCCTGCGACCGAGCATGAGCATGCGCTGCTCACGCGTTGCCGTGATTCGATTGAAAGCGAGCATCCGCTGCGTGAACTCGAATTCACACCGGAAGAACGCAAAATTCTGACGAGCTTCATGTTTCTTTCGCTGCGCCCGATGCTCTACGTGCTCAACCTTGGAGACGATGAAGTCGATAAACTCGAGACGGCGATCGAGCGTCACGGGCTCGAGAAATTGCGCGGCCGGCCACAAAGCTCGGCAGTCGCGATTTGCGGCCGGATCGAGGCGGAACTCGCGGAGCTCGACGACGCCGCAGGGGCGGAGCTGCTGACCGCTTACGGCTTGAAAGAGCCGGGACTGCACCGCCTAATCCATGCGACCTATGATTTGCTGGGGCTGGTCTCTTTCTTCACCGCTGGTGAGCCGGAAGTTCGTGCCTGGACGATTCGGCGCGGCACACACGCGGTGAACGCCGCCGGCGTGATCCACACGGACATCGAGCGCAATTTCATCCGTGCTGAAGTGGTTCGCTGTGAGGACTTGCTCGCCGCCGGCAGTTGGCCGGCGGCGAGGGAAAAAGGACAGGTTCGGCTCGAAGGCAAAGATTACGTCGTGCAGGAAGGTGACGTAATTTTGTTCCGCCATTCGGGCTGAACGTTTTGCACGTACGTTGCGGCTGCGCGCGAGCCGACCTGGCAACTCGAAAGGATCTCAGCGTGCGTGCTGGCGGCGGGTTCGGCGGTTGCTACGTGTCGCCGCGGCTCGTCGTCCCGCGCGAGCCCGGCTCGTTCGGCCACGGCGCCGGGCGGCGCTACGAGCCTGGCGAGACAGTGCTGAATACGATGCGCTGCTGTGCGATTCGCGTTTTAGCGCACGCTCACGCGCACGCGAGCGCCGTCGTGAGGGCTGCCGTCCGGCCGAGGTCCGTCCGCGCTGGTAGTCCCGCGCGGCATGGTTTCGAGTGCCGGCGGAAGCCTGCCCGCGGCGCGGAGGCTTGAGTGGAATTCCCGCACGGCGCGCCTTGCTCAAACCGATGGCGATAGCCTGCTGTGGTGAGCGGGCGCCGTGTTTGCCTTGGCGAACGTGATCAATCTCCTCACGCACGAATTCACCTGCCGCCGTTGAAGGTGATTTGCCTTCGCGCAGGTCTTCTCTGGCTTTTTCTACTGTCGATTTATCGGGCATTTGACAATCCTTTCCAGTTCCGAGGTCTGAAGATCCGCCTCTCAAATCCTCATCTACTTTCCTATTGGATTCGTGCCAGAGACATTCCGAGCCTGTATTTGACAATCAATTCAACAAGATACAAGCAGCGCACAAACTGCCACTGTTGAACGGGGCACAAGGCGCAACCGCAACTTTTTGCCTTGAAACGGGTTCGATACAATGTGGACGCGATGGCCAGGTCCGACGTCCAACTGATGCTGGGCGTGAAGTCCGGAGACGACTCGTCTTTCGAGCTTCTGCTCCGCAGGTATCGCACGCCGCTGGTGAATTTCCTATATCGCATGGTGCGTGATGGCGCCGCGGCGGAGGATCTCGCACAGGAGGTGTTTCTTCGCGTGTATCGGGCACGGGGCCAATATGTGCCGACTGCGAAGTTCACGACCTGGATGTTCCGGATCGCGACGAACCTGGCGCTGAACGCGCTCCGCGACGGCCGTTACCGGCAGATGGAAATCTCGATCGACCAAACAGGCGCGGATCACTCGGCGGATGGCGAGAGCGATCAGCCCACCAAGGAAATTGCTGACCGGCAGGCCAGCATCGAAAGCGAGTTGATCCAACGCGATCGGGCCGAACAGATACGACGCGCCGTAGAATCGCTGCCGGAAAAGCAGCGAGCAGCCGTTTTGCTGCATAAATATGAGGAACTGGACTACGATCAAATCGCCAATGTTTTAGGATGTTCCGAGAGCGCTTTGAAATCGCTTCTGTTCCGAGCGTACGAGACCTTGAGGGTAGAATTAGCGCCGCTGATAAAAACGCAGCAGGTATCATCTCAGGCCGCGCGGTTTGGGAAATGAGGTTGCAATGAACTGCCGGGATGCTGAAAAAAAACTGATGGCTTACCTGGACGGCAAATTGATCGGAGCCGAGCGTCGCGACTTTGAAACGCATCTCGCCGCTTGCAATGGCTGTCAGGAAAGAGTTGCGGGCTTTCAATCGGTGTGGGGCGTGCTTGATGAACTCCCGGTTGTAACGCCCTCCCCAGCCTTCGATGTGCAAGTAAGAGCTCGTGTGCAGCAAGAGTCGAAAAAGCGAGTGTGGGGCTGGCTTGTGCCGTCACCGCGGGTGGCTTTTGCCATTACGGCGCTTCTCATTACCTCTATCTGGCTTTCTTCTCTTCAACCGGGGAAAATTGCGGTCCCACGTTCGCCGATGGGAAGCACAATTCAGAGTAACGAAGCGGATTTCCGGATGATCCAAAATTTGCCTGTTCTTGAAAATTATGACGTGCTGACTAGCTTTGACGCGCTGTCGGAGATACCTGTTCAACCGGCTGCACAGTCGCACCCATTGAATCAGATGTAAACGGATTCCAGTTTGCAGTGTAACGAGGAACCCAGCTCGTGCGGAGAGTCGCCAAATTCGAAATTGTTTTGCTGACCCAGGCCCTATGCCTGCTCTCCGCCAGTGTTTTTGCCCAAAGGGCGCGTCCCCGCGTGGAGCGCCCCCCTGAACGGGTGCCACGAGCTGAGGCTCCCGCGCCGCGCGCAGACCTGCCGCCTCGCTGGATTGAACGGCTGCAGAATATGCCCCCGGCAGAACAGGAGAGATTTCTTAGCAACAATGCACGGTTTCGCAGCTTGCCGCCGGAACGTCAGGCACAAATTCGGCAGCGGCTGCAAACCTGGAATAATCTGAGCCCCGAGCAACGGCAAACTCTCATGCAACGCGAGCGCGTTCTGGAGCAAATGACCCCTGAACAGCGGCGCTACGTCCGCCAAACTCTACTGCCTGAATGGCAAAGCCTGCCGCCAGCACGCCGGCAAGTAGTCTTGGATAAGCTTCGCGAGCTACATGGGCTGAATGATTCCGAGCGCTCAGCCAAGCTGAACGATGAGAGCTTTATGAATGGCCTGTCTCCCGATGAACGGGATATGTTACGGGGACTTTCGAATCTGAAAGTTGGTGCTCCGCCTGGCTAACGCGCTTTCTTTTATTTCACGTCAGAGGTCCTGCTCGACCACTTGGTGTGTTTAAACTTCGACTAATGCCGGCGCAGTGCGCAGCTTACCAGCCTGAACGACAGATTCCAGAGCCTCCACAACCTTAACGTCAAACTTGCTTCCCGCGACTTTATGGATCACCTGCAGGGCATCGTCGATTTCCCTGGCGGATTGATAGGGACGGTTCGTTGTCATGGCATCAAGCGTATCGGAAACGGCAATAATGCGAGCCATCAGCGGTATCTCGTCACCTTTCAGACCGTAGGGGTAACCCTTGCCATCCACGTGTTCGTGGTGCAATTCGATTCCCGGCAACACGTCTTTCAGTTGCGCGACCGGGCGCATTATGTTTGCGCCTTTGCTTGGGTGTTGTTTCATCAACTGAAATTCCTCTTGGGTCAAAGCGCCCGGCTTCTTTAGTACGCGGTCATCCACGCCAATTTTTCCGACGTCGTGGAGCAGTGCCGAGATACGCAGCCGGTCCAATTCCTCCGCCGATAACCCGAGTTGCTGGCCGATCAAAACTGAATATTTGGCGACGCGATCGGAATGGCCACGCGTGTAAGGATCTTTTTCGTCAATGGCGGCAGCAAGCATACGAATGGACCCCAAGAATAGCTCACGGTTTTCCTGTGCCGCTTGCTTCAGGCGGGCGATGTAATTCTCGATATCGCCGGCCATATTGTTGAAGGTTTGCGCCAACTCGCTGATTTCGGCGGCGCCGCGTACTGGAGCGCGCTCGTGAAATTCTCCGCGACTGATCGCACGCGTAGAGGCTGCCAGAGCACGAATGGGCGTACTGATGCCAACGGCAAACAGATATCCCAAAATGACCGCGACCGCAATGACACCAAGCACGAACGTTAACGCTTCGGTGTTCAACTCTGTTACGCCGGCATCTTCGCGAGCCTCTTCCAGGCTACGCTGCGCGATAACCGTCCATGCCAAATCCGGGATGGTGCTGTAGGTGCCTATCAGTTCCGTTTGGTGCCCCTGCTCAATATCACTGAAGTGCTGTACGGTCGCGGTCGTTCGCAAATCCTTCGGTAACCCCGAGGCCTGCGCGACGATGTACGAACTGCGCAGGTCCGTACCGGGAACGAACCGCCGCGTATCCGGATGAGCAATTACCCGCCCGCTGTGGTCTACGACGAAAACGGTTCTACCACGTACGCTGGTTTCTTCCAAGCGGCGCAGGATGCTATCGAGAGAGACCACAGCGGCAAGCATGCCGCTGAACTGGTCTCCAACTTCTAATGGAATGGCCATCACGAAAGCAGGACGGTTTTGAGGTCCCAAAGCCAGCGGTTCGCTGCGGAAGACTACTGACTGCAGACAGGCCGAAAATGCTCTCTGCAGAGCCTTGCCAACGAAGGGATCCTGGTCGGCGCGAAAGTTTCCGGCTCCTGCCCCCTTGGCGTCGGTGCCTACAGCTGTGAGGTAGAGGATATTCGGATTGCTCGCGACAAAGTTTTCGAGCAGGCGGGTAACCTGAGGTCCTCGAACCGGGTCGTTCACATGGTCGAGCAGGCCGGTGAGGGCCAGAATTTGTCGCTCGCTGATGAGTTGCTGATAAAGGTTGATGTCAAAAAGCTGGATTTCCTGGCCTACCGCCCGCGTTAGCTCGGTCTGCTGAACACTCTCCGTGTCGGTAAGCTTTTCCTGGCTAAGCCGCAGAACTTGAAAGTGATACAGCCCAAGCGGAAGGGCGCTGACGAGGAGCATGGCGCCAAGAACCAAAAAAAGCAGCCGAGGGCGACGCTTGCGACCGGGTTTCGTCCGTGGGAGCGGCATGGGCAGGTATCACTATTTTACTTTGCAGCCGCCGAAGAGGCAGAAAAGAGCAAAGAAGAGGTTGCCGATTAGCCAAGGGCCGCAAGTTCAGGAAAACGCAGCAGTAAGTGCCGCAGTAAGCGCGCATTCACTAGCGCACAGGTTGTGTGCAGTGGGCGCAACGCCGCGCCTCGATGGGGATCTCGCTCAGGCACTCGGGGCATTTTTTCGTATTTGGCTGAGCCGGTTTCTCTTCGTGAAGCTTCGCCATGAGTGTGTTCATCGGCAGAACAATCATAAAATACACGGCCGCAGCGATAATCAAGAACGAGATGATATTGTTGATAAAGTCGCCGTAAAGAAATTTGCCACCGTGGATCTCGAAGCTAAAAGCCGAAAAGTCCGGTTTTCGAACGACAGCCGCCAAAAATGGCGTGAGCAGGTCCTTCACCATGGAGTTCACCACGGTCCCGAAAGCAGCGCCAACCACGACGCCCACAGCCATATCCACCACATTACCCCGGAGTAAAAACTGCTTGAATCCTTTCATCGAGGAGCCCCCTTAAGTAGATGCTACACAATTATGTAATTAAAGCTGTGGGCCGATGCTCGTATTTGTTGAATGGGTTTAGACGGATGGGCAAGCGGCGCCCAAGGTCGCCAGAACTATACAGCGGATCAGCGTATGACCAAAAGACCCCACAATCCGACGGCAACTCCAGCAACGCTGAACAGGAATGAGCTTCGCCAATACAGGCGGCTCTTGGCTAACAGTGAGATGGAGCTAAGGACAATCGCGACCTCTAAAAATAGCTCGCCGGCATCGTAAAAACCGGCTTTGCGGCTGGTAACCTGCACTTCGCGGCCGAGCTTTTCTGCCTCGGCCTGGATCTCCTCAGAATCTTTTTTTTGCTGCTCTGATTTCAGGCGGAAGTCGGCGGCGGCTTGCGCCCCTTTTTCGGCGAATAAGCTGGCGATCTGAGCATCCGCGTCGTACACGTGGTACCGGATGTTCTTGGCCTGGAAATAATTCCACTGATCGGTGGCGCGCGTCTCGAGCATGACCTCTTCGGTATGAGCACGATGGCTCAGCAGCGTGGCGGCCGCGAGGAGGACGGCGAGGACAGCCATGGTGAGTCCGATGGCGCGCTCGCCTGATTGTTTCGCTTTTTCCGTATTTTCCACGACTTCCTGCGGTTCCATTCGGAACTCCTTTGCTCGAATCTACTCTTTTGTGAGCCGGCGCTCCATCAGTTCGCGGATAGCCGCGCTTGGAGCGCGACCCTGATGCAGGATGGCGTTCATCTGTTCGGTGATGGGCATGTCGACGTTGTGTTTGCGCGCAAGAGCAATTGTCGCAGCGGTCGTGCCCACTCCTTCCGCCACCATGCGCATATGAGACAGAATTTCCGGCAGCTTACGACCTTTCCCCAGTTCCACGCCTACCGACCGATTCCGGCTTAAACTGCCAGTGGACGTGAGCACCAGGTCTCCGAGCCCTGCGAGACCAGCAAGAGTATCTCGCTTGCCGCCGAGCGCCATAGCGAGGCGCGTCATCTCAGACAGGCCGCGTGTTATCAGAGCGGCAATCGTGTTCGCGCCTAATCCCAATCCGACACAAACGCCCGCCGCCAGCGCAACGACATTCTTTACCGCGCCTCCAAGTTCCACTCCGATCAGGTCATTGTTGGTGTAAAGTCGCAGGCTCGAACCCGAAAACTCGTGCTGAATCTCGCCGGCGAGCTCTAAATCGTTCGAGGCAATAACCACAGCCGTAGGATCCCCTCGCGCCATTTCGAGAGCAAAACTAGGACCTGAAAAAACCGCCACGCGTGCGGCCAGCTTTTGTCCCACGATTTGGCTGATTACTTCACTCATGCGCGCCAAAGAGTCGTGTTCCAGGCCCTTGGTTGCGCTCACGAATGCGATTCCCGCCGGCTCTCTCGCGTGCAGGTGCGGCAACATGGCTGTGTAAACGGCTCGGACGTACGCCGATGGGACCGCGCCGAGCACAATTTCCGCATTTGCGACAGCCTCAGCCAGGTCACCGGTAACTTCCACGTCATCTGGAATGCGGATCCCGCCAAGGTAGATCGAATTGATGCGGCAGGCGCGGAGAGCAGCGAGCACATCGGCGCCGTGTACCCAAAGCGAGATGCGATGGGGTTCACGGCTGCGGGCCAGCACTACCGCCAGCGCCGTTCCGCAACTACCCGCGCCGATGATTGCGATTTTCTTCACAGCTTGGGAGAGCGCCTGCGGACCCGGAAACTAAACCGAGGCTCGGTGCCGCGAAGCAGGCGGATGATATTGGCACGATGACGGGCGATGATCAGAAGCATGGCAAACGACGCACCGGCTGAGATCGCTTCGGGCGGTGCGTGCCGCGGCGCATATAGCAGATAAACTAACAGCGGCAAAACTGCCGCCGCCGATATCGACGCCAGCGAAACGTACCGCCAGAAGACCAGAACCACAACCCACACGATCAGGGCACCTACAACCGCTTGCCACGAGATGGGAAGAAAGACGCCTGCGCCAGTTGCGACGCCGCGTCCGCCTTGAAACTTCAGCCAAACTGGAAACGTATGGCCTACAAGCGCCAGCACCGCCGCTGCTATCATCCAGCGAGGATTATTGTCAGTCAGATGGGCAGCGAGCCATACCGCAAAGTATCCTTTAGCGCCATCCAAGAGTAGCGTTGCCAAGCCGGGTAGCGCACCTGCCTCGCGTGTCACGTTGGTAGCACCGATATTGCCGCTGCCGCGGAAGCGAATGTCGCCCGCACCGATCATTTTCACAATCAGAAACCCAAAAGGGATGGACCCAAGCAAATAAGCCAAGATCGGCAGCCACCACAATCCGGCATTTCCTCCCGCGGGATCGGTTTGGAAGGCGACAATTGCGGCTCGATGGGGCAGCGATGCCCAAAAAGTATTCAAGACGTGAACTCTCGAGAGAAGGGGTAAGTGGACAGCCTGGTATATTCGGCACCAGAGCGCTTCAGCACACTGCGGTACAAATGAAATTCCCGGAAGAGTTCTCTGCCAAATTCAGTCGCTCCCTGCCTTTCCACAGCATCGCGAAGAGCCTGAGTGCTTTGTGGAGATTCGAACCGAGCGAGTGTGAGATGAGGATGAAAAGCCCGCTTTTCCGGCGCGATGCCAAGCGGTTCGAGTTTCATTTCGATTGCCGCGGCCAATTCGGCAAGGCGCAAGCCCCCCTCCACGCCCGCCCAAAATACGCGCGGTCTGCGCGAATTTGGAAAAAAACCCAGGCCGGCAAAGGGGATCTCAATAGGCGAGAATGTGGCCAGGGTTCCCAGTGATCGACGAATGGGCTCAACCTGATCATCGGGAACCTCACCGATAAATTTGAGTGTAATGTGCACGCCTTCAAGGCGCACCCAGCGGGCGCACGGACAGGTCTCCTTGAGTTTTGTGGTCAATTCGGCAAGGGTTGTACGTACTGTCTGAGGCACGTCCAACGCGACAAATAGCCGCACGGCCTCCGCACCTAGGTTTGGACCGCGGCCGGCCACCCGGGCCTGCCGGCACGAGCATAGATGAAGTAGCGACGCAGCATATCCAGAGCCGTCTGAGATGCATGCCACCGTATGCGTTCGCGGTCGCTAGGAAAACGTAGCGTGCGGTCACGGCTCCCATTGGCATCGGCAAGCGCGATGTAGACCAATCCCACAGGTTTCTCCGGAGAGCCGCCGGAAGGGCCTGCAATTCCTGTGATGCCAATCCCGAGCGTCGCGCCAATTCGCCGCCGGATACCTTGCGCAAGCGCCTGGGCCACTTCGGGGCTAACCGCACCTTTCGTTTCAATCAGCTCGGCGGGGACGTCGGCCCAGGCCGTTTTCAAATCGTTGCTGTAACAAACGACACCCCCTAAGAAGTACGAGGAACTCCCGGGAATCCGGGTGAGCCTTTCCGCGAGCAAACCGCCTGTACAACTTTCGGCCGTTGCCACTGTAGCTTGGTTGAGTGTCAAATCGTGCGCGACGATCTCCTCAAGCGATTGACCGTTGGAGGTGAATACATTTTCGCCCAGCGCCAAGGTGATGCGCTCGATCATTTCGTTGAGGGTTCGTTCCGCCCCGGCGTGGTCGGCAGACCAGCATCTCAGGTGTAATTGAATCTCGCCGGGGGCGGTCAGGATAGTAGTTTGCACGTCTGAATATTGCGTATAGATCGGCGCGGTGCGCTGCTCCACTTCTGATTCCGTCAACCCTGCCGTGCGCATCTCGCGATAAAAAAGCCGCGTCGCACCGGCCAATCGTTCGAGCCGGGGCTCCACTTTTTCTGTGAACATCGCCTTGAGCTCATGCGGTGGCCCCGGCAGGAGTACGATGATGCGTCCCGCCGATTCGAGCCACAGGCCCGGCGCGGTTCCGCGTGAGTTTTCCAGCAAGTCAGCGCCTTCTGGCACCATGGCTTGGCGTTTGTTTACCTCAGGCATAGTGCGCCCCAGGCGACGAAACCGAGCCTCAATATTTTGCAGGACCGGACTATTCAACACCAGCTTTCGAGTCAACAATTCCGCCACCGCTTCGCGCGTCAGGTCATCGAGCGTAGGCCCCAATCCTCCGGACGAGATGACCAGATCGCAGCGGTCCAACGCACAGCGGAAGGCGTCGCGCACATGGTCGTGCTGATCACCGACCAGGGTCTTGCGAGCCACAGCAATGCCCAAGTGATTCAGACGCTGTGTGAGAAAAAGTGAATTGGTGTCGACTCGGTCCGGCGTCAGCAGCTCCGAACCGACCGCGATGATTTCAGCTTGCATATTCCACAGTCATATCCGGCGGATTATACCGGCAGAGGCATGCCCTCGATATTCCAATCGATGCTGAAAAGCGCGCTGTTTGTGGCCAGAACGGCACGGCGAGTCGGCAGCAGCGCCAGTCCCACCAAACCCATTCCACTGAGCACCAGCCGCGCCTTTCCCTCCGGGGTGATTCGCGCGATGCCGCGACGACCGTTGAGTGAAGCGGCAACGTAAAGATTACCGTCCCTGTCGAATGCGAGCCCTTGCGGCCGGCCGAGGCCGCGGTAGAAAAGACTCACTTCACCTTGGCGGTTGATTCGTACGATTCGATCGTAGCTCGAGGTAGTTGGTCCGCAAACGAACAGATCGCCCGTGTGGCTAAAAGCGAGGTGATAAGCGGAAATCGAAGGCTCTAGCGTGGCAAATACGAAGATCTGGCGGTCCGGACTGATTTTGAAGATGGTGCCGCTGCGATCCCCTACAAATAGATTTTTCTCCGCGTCGAACGCAATTCCCGTAGCAATGCCCATACCCTCGACCCAAAGCTGCGACCTTCCATCCGGGGTTACGCGATGAATCGTGCCGTCGTTACGACAGGAAACGTAGAGCGTTCCTGAATCGTCGAGTGCCAGTCCGGTAGGGTTGACCAGTTCTGTAGCGAACGCCTTCACCTGGTAATTGGCGGTGATCTTGTAGAGCGAGACAGGCACCTTCTGCCCCCGCTGCCCGCTATAGGTCACATAAATGTTTCCTTCGCCATCCACCGCCGGATTTGCGACGGGATGCAGATTTTCGGCGATTTGAACTCCGAGCTGCATCTCGACCGCCGGGCTGGTTCCATGCGAAGTGGCCACCCGTACCATCCCGGCTGACGCTCCTTCGGGAACCCGGGCGACGAGGTAACTTTCCGCAGCGATAAGCAAACTCGCCTCCGCATCGCCGAATATGACACGAGGCTGAGCATTGTTGCTGACCGAAAAACCCTTGCCGCGAATGGCGATTTCACCGCCCGGAATTGCAGCGGCGGGTGTAATGCTCTCGACGCGAGGTGTGGAATCGCTCATCAATTCCCGTGACGACCTGCTGCAATTCTCAGGATATTCCAGCGGTTTAGAATCTCAAAGCTCGAAGGAGCCAGAGCCCGAGTGCGGCGTATCCACCCGCGACCCAGTCATCGGCCATAATGCCCAGACCCCCAGGCAAAAGCTCGGCGCGGCGAACTGGAAACGGCTTCCAGATATCAAAAACGCGAAAAAGTATAAAGCCCGCGATCAAATATTTCCAGTTGAGCAAGCCCGCGCTGAAAGCGGTGGTGACCTTCACCACGATCGGTTGCTGGAACTGCGTCGTCCAGGCGCTAAACGCCAAACCCGCCACTAATGAGATGGTCTGCCCAGAAAGTTCGTCAATAACCACGTATCCGGGATCGGGATTGGAAGGAGCCTTTTCTACAACCCGCTCGCTGGCCCACAAACCGATAGCGCCCAACGCCAAAAGCAGGGTGAACTCGGCGACCACAATCATCGGGCCTGTCTCCGAGCGCGTGACCGCAGCCGTGCCCCAAACAAGAGCAACGGCTGCCGCCGAGCCCCACGTGCCCGGCGCCACAGGCAAATAGCCGATACCGAAACTGGTCGCAAGCGCCAGCGCAAAGAGCGGCCGGTGCTCAGTTTTCGTCGCCATGGCGCTGTCGCTTTTCGTCGGGAGCCTCCTCTCCTTCCTCATCGAAGAGTGGTTCCGAAACAACGTATTTTTCCGAAGCCCAGTTACCCAGATCGAGCAGGCGGCAGCGCTCGCTGCAAAACGGAAAATCTGCATCCGTTGCGGAGTCGACTGGCTTGCGGCAAATAGGGCAGTTATGTTTCACGTCCGCTACTCTAATGATTAGATTGTCAGATTGATGGTAGCAACGCCAACGCGAAAATCCATCGGCGCCCCTCGGCCGGAAGACCCGACCCATCCAGGCCCAGTTTCCTAGTTGCACCAAGTTGAGGTGAGTAACGAAAGAAGCATCACCAAATGAGCGCCAGAACTCCTTACGGAAGAATGCGCAGCGGCGTCGCAGTCGAAATTTGGCGTGATGGATGCGAAGGCATCAGTGCGGAGCCGTCGGCTTGCCTTTGCTCTAGTTCAATTACATGGCCGACCAGATCGTAATCGAGTGATTTCGTGATTTGTACGGTGGCGATGTCTCCCGCACGGGCAGTGACACCATTCGGCTCCATCTGAATATCGGTCAAGTATACCTTGCCGTCAATTTCGGGCGCCATGCCCTGAAGGCGGGCCTCCCAGAGAAAATCCTGATCGCGCGCGGGTCCTTCGATTAACGCGGACAGCCTCTGGCCGACGAAGCGGCGCAGGCGCCGCGCGGAGATTTTTCGCTGCAACTTCATCAAAATGTCGCGGCGCTCCGCGATCGTTTCCGCGTTCACCTTCACTGGGAGGCCGTGGCTCATGGCGTTTTCCACATCCGAATACCCAAAGACGCCCAGCCAGTCAAATTCCGCCTGCCAGACAAAATCGCAGAGTTCGTGAAAATCCGCTTCTGTTTCGCCGGGGAAGCCGACAACAAAAGAGGTGCGCAGCATCACATCCGGAACGGTGTTGCGAATTCGTTCCAATAATTGCAGGAATGCCGAGCCATTCGATCCACGCTTCATTTGCGCCAGCACGCCGCGGGAGGCGTGCTGCAAAGGCATGTCGATGTATTTTACGAGGCGGTTGTGCTCGGCGAGCGTGTCGAGCAGGCGCTGTGTAACACGATTGGGATACGCATACAAGAATCGGACCCATGCTAGTGCTTCGACTTGCGCAAGCCGCGTGAGCAACTCGGCCAGCCCGTGGGGCAATCCCAAATCTTCGCCATAGGAAGTGGTGTCTTGTCCGATGAGCGTAATCTCGCGCACTCCCGCGGCGGCGAGGTTCTGCGCTTCGCGGATGACGGATTCGAAGCGTCGGCTGCGAAAGCCGCCTCTAAGCTGAGGGATGATGCAAAAGGAGCACGGGTGGTCGCAGCCCTCCGCGATCTTGATGTAAGCTGTGTGACGCGGGGTTGAAAGCACGCGCGGCGAGGCGTCGTGATACAGAAACGACGGCGCGACAACCGCCTCGGCGCGCCATTCACCCTCGATCGCAGCCAGGATCTTTTCGACCTCTCCGGTTCCAATCACCGCATCGACTTCGGGAATCTGGCGGCGTATTTGATCGCGGTACCGCTCGACCAGGCATCCGGCGACAACCAGCTTTTTTGCGCGGCCGAATTTCTTGTGTTCCGCCATCTCCAGGATGGTATCTACCGATTCCTGTTGCGCCGTCTCGATGAAGCTGCAGGTATTCACGACCAAAACGTCAGCCTCATCCGCGCACGGAGTGAGCTCGTAACCGGCACGCGCGAGAATGCCCATCATTACCTCGCTATCGACGAGGTTTTTAGGGCACCCCAGGCTGGTGAAGCCGACCTTCAGCAACTTTTTTGTCATGGCGGAAAAACTCAATTTTAGCACATGCGTTCAGCCCGGCCGGCCGTCGCGCTCGATTTACAACGAAGGGTAGCAATGTTGCAGCGTGGGGCGGCTATGTGCCGGCGATCAATGTAAGCCTTGCTGCGCGGGTACTAACGGCGCGCGCGTAGCGATGCTTTTATCTCTTCAAGCAACGTCGTAAACCGCGAATTATCGATCTTTTGACCGCCAAACCTTGCCGCCATGCAAAGGTCGGTGAACCGAGCCACGGGCAGGCCGATTTCTGAACCTGATAACGATGCGGCGAATTCAACGGGTGTTTGCGAAGCCGCCTTGCGCCAACCTGCGCGTGCAACGAGGCGCAGCATGCGCTGATAGAAAAGCGAAGCGGCTCGCGCCGGCGGAGCTTTGAGTCCAAACCTCAGCTGCAGCGAAAAGAGCAGGCGTTGTCGCAGCCTGCCATTCGAACCAAGCAAAAGGCCGAAGATACTCAACGTAAGCGGCAATAGCAACCATAGCGAAAGCGGAGGCGCGTCCGCCGCCCAGTTCCGGAGCCGGTTTGCAGCGCCAGAACGCGCATGCTCAAAGCTGTCGCGAATGCTCGTGCTCCATCGCCGTGATGCGCGTTGTACTCCCTGAAATAACGTGAATTGATGGACAAAATCATAGTTCACAATCCAGTCGTTCCATTGCAATTGGAACCAGTCCCAGTAAAGAGCAAGCTGCGCAACGATTCCCGTCGGTTGGTCATTACTAGGCGGCGTCGGATCGAATGTGGTCCACCCGTAACCTGGGAAGAAAACCTCGACCCAACTATGCGCGTCGCTCGCGCGGATAATGTAGTCGCCGCCAACTTCGTTGTATTCGCCTGGAAGGAAGCCATTGACATACCGCGTTGGAATCCCGATAGACCGCATCATCACCGTCATGGCGGCCGCAAAGTATTCGCAATGGCCCGCGCGTTTCTGAAACAGAAAATAGGCCAGCGGGTCAACCGGCGGCGTCCCGGACAAATCGAGCGTGTAGCCGTAGTTGCTGCGCAGATAGGATTCCATCGCGCGCGCCTTATCATAGGGATTACGAGCGTGCGAAGTGATGGTCTTCGCCAGCGCCGTTATCCTCGGGTCGAGTTTTGGTATTTGCAGGTACACTGCGCGAAGCGGCGCCGGATAAACTTGCGATGCGCTCCGAAGAACTTCCGGCGGAACTTCAGGCAATTCAGAAACACCGTCATAACGCAGGTCGCCAAAGTTGTGAAATGGATTGGTCAGCGAGCCCGTCTTGTCCAGCGTGAGATAAGCGCGGCGCAGAATGCGCGGGCCGCCCAGTCCAAGTCCAAAGAATTGCCCTCGAAGCCGGGCCGGTTCCGGCGCAACAAATACCGCATCGGAGGCCAGCGGCTCAAGCATTACCGTGTACCGAAAAGGCAGCGAATAACGGCGATTGGCATTTAAAGTCTGCGGCACCTCAATCCAACCGTCATAGCCCTCAGTAAGAGGGAGAGACTGGTGGCCTTCGGTGAACCAGCGCCTGCCATCAAAAGTTGTCAGAGCAATTCCCCGCCAATGCATGTTCTTCGCGAGCAGCGGATCGCCGTCTACCTTAACCCGCATCACCACGGCGCTGTTTTTCTTGATCTCCCCAATCTGGCCAAGCTCCACATCATCGGTAAATCCGGAAATCAGCGAAGGCTGCAGGTTAAATGCGGAGAGATAACCGGCGTTGAAGCGCGGGATAAGAAAGAAAATGACCGTTCCCGCCAACAGGGACGCCATGGCGATAACACCGGAAGTGATTCCAAGCGCCTGCTGGAGTCTTCGCGCCGGTTTTGATCCCAGCGGCATCGGCGGATGCACGGCGCCCTCAGCGCCGCGGCGCATCTCGAGGCCGATGAACGTAGACACCGCGAGTGCGAGAAACACCAGGAAAAACAAAAGAAATGTTGTGTCCACGGTCAGAATGGCGGAAGCCAGGACGGCGCTGAAGGCCAGTAACGCCAGGAAAAGATAGTCACGAGTCGTGCTGGCACTGAAAAGGCGCACGATGATAGCGAAAAGCAACAGATGGACGGTCGCCAATAAAGCCGAAAAGAGAGCCGGATTCTGGGCATCGGATGAGAGCGACCGCGAAAGCCACCACAGATCCAGCGGAAAAAAAAACAGGTACAAAACAACGAGGACCGTGGCCGCCCCGTGGCTGAGTTCAGCACTTTTGCCGTGCCACCAACGGTAGCCTTTAACAAGCAAAGCCGCGGGTGCAAGGATGATCGTAACTAAGTCGAGTTTGCCGGTGCAGACCAGCGCGAGCACGCCCGTTAATAGCATTAAAAAGAGGGATATCTCGAAATACCGGCTTAGTGCCGGGTTCGAGACTGCGGGCCCTGAGTGCAATTGCTGCGGAGTGTTTGCCGTTACTGGGTGCATTAATATATCCAGTTTAGCACTCATCTTTCAGGCTCTTGGCGCATCGAACCAATCAGTAATCCAGGTTACCGGGGCAATCGCCAGGGCCGGCATATCATATCGATAATCTGGGCATGATTCGTGGCTGAGTTTTCGACATTTCGGATCGACAGGAACGGCCCCCCAAGAGAACAGCTTTGGGAATTTCTTGTTTTCCTCTTTCTGATCGCGCCTTCGATGGGCCTTTCCTTTTTTCTCGTGCGCAACGGAGCTATCACGTTTGTTCTGGCCGCGTTGTCAACGATTTTTCGTGATCTTGCCCTCGTCAGCCTGGTGGCTTTCTTCCTCTGGCGAAATGGCGAACCGCGCCAACGGATTGGCTGGAACTTTCATAATAAATGGTCCGATGCGGCTTTGGGCGCTGCCTTGTTCGTGCCTGTTGCGTCAGCGATCAGCTTGCTCGATAAGCTGCTTCGGCGCATGGGCCTGAGCAACCCGGCCACGCCGCTGCCAAAATTCCTAAGCGCAAAAGGATCGGCTGAAGTGGTGCTCGCTGCGCTGCTGGTGGTCGTCGTCGCCATCTCGGAAGAAGTCATCTTTCGCGGGTATCTCATTCTGCGCCTCTCCACAATCACGCGCAGCACAGCCACGGCGGTATTGCTCTCCTCGGTTATTTTTTCCCTTGGTCATGGATATGAAGGTGCTGCGGGCGTTGTCAGCGTCGGTGTCATGGGATTGGTATTTGCGCTCGTCTATCTGTGGAGAGAAAGTCTGTTAGCCCCTATCTTGATGCACTTGCTTCAAGATTTCGCAGGCATCGTACTACCGGCGCTGCTGCACCATAAATAAGATCCTCGTCGATGGCCGCTTAAGCGCGGAGCGCGGCCTTGGCAGCGCTTGCTATTTTCTTCGTAGCACTGGATACGGCTATGCGCTCAAGATTGGTCAAGCTTGGCTTGCGGGCCCCTGAGGCGCGCGGCAATTTCGGGACGCGCGCCAGAAACGGTGCGAGTACGATCCTGCGAAACGTGACGGTATGCCTCGCCGTCCGCAGTGGCTCAAGCTGCGTGCTCAACCCAAAGCATTCACGCAGATAGCGTGCTAGCTTCTCACGTGCAGGTTTCGCCGATCGCACCGCCGGGAAATGCCACAGCCCGGAAAAAAGCAGGCTGTGCTCGCCTTCATTGCTGACTAAGAGGGTGCGCCCCCGGGGATCCAGCAAAACGGCTGCTGAGATAACCACGCGGATCGATCTGCGTTTGCGCCGAATCGCGGGCACGCGGAGCGCGATGCCCAGCGTGTGTACACGGCACCAGCGGCTCACAGGGCATTTCGTACACTGGGGCGCGCGCGGGGTACAGATGGTCGCGCCCAACTCCATCATGGCCTGATTCCAGTCGCCTGCCGCCTGCGTCGCCAGCAGCTCATTTGCAGATCTCCCAAGCGCATGCCAGCGACTCGGCCGGCGCAAATCGCCACGGATTGCGCCCAGCCGCGCCAGCACGCGCGCCACATTGCCATCCAGCACGGCATGCGGCAAGCCATACGCGATGCTCAGCACGGCTGCAGCGGTGTATTCGCCAATTCCGGGAAGCTGCAGTGCAACCTGCAGGCTGCGCGGAAATTTACCCGCGTGTCGCGCGACGATTTCTTTAGCCGCGCGGTGCAGATTTCGAGCCCGGCTGTAATAGCCCAACCCTGCCCAATGCCGCAACACCACGTCTGAACGCGCCTTCGCGAGCAAATGAATTGTCGGAAACGATGCCAGGAAGCGTCTGTAGTATGGAATTACCGTGGCGACACGCGTCTGTTGCAACATGATTTCCGAGACCCACACTCGGTAGGGATCACGCGTTGTGCGCCAATCGAGCTCTCGTTTCGAATCGTCAAACCAGCTAAGCAGTTCGGTTTGAAATGCGGCCAATTCCGCAATCGGGACAACTTGGCGGTTCGGGTGCGAGACAGCGCGGGCGGCGGAAGCTGCGGACACGGCGCCATTGTCTCATGGGAGGCAAGGGACGTAGGCGAGCTGCCTCATTCCAGAAATGCGATGTAGGAAGTGCTCCACAAGCTGGTAGGAATCGAACCCCGTGGCTGCGCGGTGAGAATGATCTTGAATGCCTGCGTCATATCAACTAGTTCGTCTAATATCGAAGAATCTGAACCGGTGGGCGTCGCCGTGGCAAGGTGCCGGAGAACCGGATAAATATTTTCACCCGCCGGGGCGATCGGCAGCTCGAATGCGCCGCAGCGAAATGCCAGCATGGAATTAATCTCATAAAAATGCCAGGCGAGGCTCGCGCAAAGCGCGATGCCGCGCTCGAAAACCGCGTCGCGCCACTCCTCCGGCTTACCGTTCGCCGGGATTGCCGGATCAAGCGCCAGCAGAACCCGGCGCTCGTCTTCGCGCGCAAACTCGCGTACCTGCAGCGAACCTGTTCGCGCGGAGGATTTCCAATCCACGTGGCGCGCGCTATCAGAGCTTTGATAATCCCGAATGGCGTACAGGTCGTGCCCGCGCCCACGCACGAAGCTTTCGAGTTCGCCGGTAACCAGCGGCAGGATTTCGTAAAACTCGTCGCTGGGTGCGACCGAGGGATAGACGAGGACTTCCATTCGCGATTGCACCTGCCGCGTTTTTTCCAGAAAGCCGAACGGGAACCTGGTCTGCAGCCCAATACTATCCTGACGATAAACTCCGCGATGTGGGAACACCAGTTCTATTGCCTGCCGCGCTTTCTGTTGAGCCGGGACGTATGGAAAGTAAATAGGAGTGGCGAGAATACTGCCGGGCGGGCGCGCTTGTTTGCCGGTGCCCCGCCGCTCGGCGCGAGCCCACATATGGGCCCATTGCGACCGTGGAGGCTGCAGTCCCACCAGCCGAAGCGAAAACGACGGCAGCGTCGTCTTGTGATTTTCGACTTCAGCGAGAGCGAGCACCGGCTGGCTCGCGAAAATATGTTCGGGCAGGTCGAGACGCAGCTCCACGCCGCTGAGCACCACCTGTGAAATGATTCCGGAAACGAGAATTCCCGCGAGCAGGCACGCCAGCGTCATGAAGAGCAGATTGTTTCCGGTATTAAGCGCCGCGAGCGCGATCACAAAAATTCCCGCGAGATAGACGATCCCCTGTCGCGTCACGCGGTAATCCATGCGGTACGCCAGCCATCGTAAAGGCGTGCGCCGCGCCAGTGCCGGAATCACAGTGAAGGCAACCCAACCGGAAACCGCCAAAGCACTCAAGGCGGAAAAACCGGCGGCCCAGGTTCTGCCGTCCTCGGCGGCTACACTTGAATACAGTGCCAATAGGAGGGCCATGCCCAGCGCGACTACCGAGATGGCAAACGAGCGCCAGCCACTCCAGTCAACCTTATGCGCGACCGCGGTCCAACGGGAGACGAGCCGGCGGGAATAAGAAGCGGATGACGAACCCATCACGCCCTACAGTGGAACGGGAGTGGATTCGATGATCTCGGAGAGAATCGCTTCGGCTTGTGCGATCTTCTTCTGTGTCGTGGCATACCGCGCATTCACCACGACGCGATGAGCGAAGACCGGCAGGATCAGCTGCTTGAAATCGTCCGGCAGGCAAAAGTCGCGTCCTTCGATAAATGCCCGCGCCTGTGCCGCTCGTTGCAGCATCAGCGACCCTCGCGGGCTCACGCCCAGAATTAGACGCTCGTTTTGGCGCGTCTTCTCGATGATTTCCAACGCATAGTCCAGCAGGCTATCGTCGACGCGAACTCCTGAAACCGCCTGTTGCATTGTTAAAACGTCGCTCGCCTCGATAACCGGCTGTACACTCGCGCCGGTATGCGCATCGGCCCGATTGCGCAGGATCTCTTTTTCGGTTTCGCGCGAGGGATAACCCATGCGTATACGAACCAGAAACCGGTCCAGTTGCGACTCCGGCAGCGGATATGTGCCATGGTGCTCAATCGGGTTTTGCGTCGCCAGCACCATAAACGGCTGCGGCAGCGCGTGCGTGTGGGCATCCACAGTCACTTGTGCTTCGTTCATCGCTTCGAGCAGCGCCGACTGTGTCTTGGGCGTCGTGCGGTTGATCTCATCCGCCAAAACGATATTGGCAAAAATCGGTCCCGGCTTGAATTCGAACTGCTGCTCTGCCTGGTTGAAAACGCTGATACCGACAACATCGCTGGGCAACATGTCTGAAGTGAACTGGATCCGCTGGAACGAACAGTGGAACGAATGGGCCAGCGCCTGCGCCAGCGTGGTTTTGCCGACACCGGGCACGTCTTCAATCAGCAGGTGCCCCCGGCCCAGCAGGGCTACAAGCGCGAGGTCGATGGCATCATCTTTGCCGCGTATCACACGCGCGACTGCGCGCTGCAGTTGCGAGATTGGCGACGAGGTGGCGGTCGCGGTTATGGAGGTGCCGGGCGCTTTCATTGACGCTGCCTGAAGCATCTGCTACAACCAGACTTTGCTGCATGGCCGGGCAGCCTGGCTACCGAAGGCTCCGTCCGGCAGGAACGCGGGCGATTAGCTCAGTGGTTAGAGCGCTCCCCTCACACGGGAGAGGTCCAAGGTTCAAGTCCTTGATCGCCCACCATTCGAATTCCTAACCTTCTCCATTGTGCCATCCTTTGCATAAGGGCGGAATAACGAACGCCGCCGATGTGCCCAACAAGGCGTTATGAATTTGCGGACTGCCGGCGCCCAAAGTGTAGGAATACAAGCGTCACAGAGCCGAACTATAATGGAAGGCGCGCTCAAAATAGTCCGTTTCATGGACGCGGGAGAGACGATGGCGACGGTCGTGCGTTTTCTGCAATTCTTTACGCTTGGCATCTGGGTCGGCTCCATCCTTTACTTCGGCGCCATTGTGGCTCCCGCGGCGTTCAGTGTGCTTACAGCGGACCAAGCGGGGGCGCTTGTGGGCCTGACTCTTGGGCGGCTGCACCTGCTCGGAATCGTCGCAGGAATTGTCTACCTGCTCGTCACGGCCATTTGGGCGCGCTCGGCGATCGCGCTTTTGCGGCCAGCGCCACTTCTAGTGATTGCCATGGTCGTCCTGACGTTTATCTCTCAGTTTTGGGTGATGGGGACTATGGACGCCCTGCGCACACAAATGGGCTCGGTCGCAGCCACGCCGGCCACCAACAACCTGCGGGCCTCCTTCGATCGCCTGCACCGCATTTCAGTCGATCTCGAACTTGCCGTTCTTGCAGCCGGAGTGGTAGCCATGGTCTTCACCAGCCGAGTTCCGAAACTTGCGCCCTGAGAAACAGAAAACATCCGAAAGCAACTGGAGACACCCGAGACCAGTCTGGGGATTTTTCCCATCCTGAGCGCCCCTATTGAGCTTCTGCTAAAATCGCACTTAGGTCCTCGCTTCGCCCGCGCCGCGCAGCGGCGCGACAAAATAGATGATTACACTCTTCGGCAATAACGAACCGCCGCCGTCCCTTCTCGAGCGTCTGAAAAAATCTGTCGGCAAGACCCGCTCGGAAATCGCCTCGCGCGTGGAAGGAATTTTTGCCGGCGATCGCAAACTCGATGCCGAACAGCTTCGCCGGCTCGAAAATGCGCTGCTCGCGGCTGATCTCGGCGTGCGTACGACTAAGGAGATGCTCGACGCGGTCCGCCAGTCCGCCGACCGCGAACCGCTAAGTGATGCCGGCCAACTCCGCGACGCGCTCAAGAAGCAGTTGCTCGGAATCCTGAGCGCAATTCCCGCAAAATCAAATGGCGCTGCCGGGGATGCAAAGCCACGCGTGATTTTCGTTGTCGGCGTAAATGGAACAGGCAAAACGACGACCATCGGCAAACTCGCCTACCGCCTGCACGCGGATGGTCGCACGGTGATGCTCTGCGCCGGAGACACTTTCCGCGCCGCGGCCATCGAACAGCTCGATGTTTGGGCTCGCCGTACCGGTTCTGAGCTCATCAAGCAGAAGCCCGGGGCCGATCCCGCCGCGGTAGTTTTCGATGGACTCACCGCTGCGCGTGCGCGAGGCGTGGATTACGTCATCGTGGATACCGCCGGGCGCCTGCATACCAAGTCGAACCTGATGCAGGAACTTGAGAAAATGAAACGCACGGCAGCGAGGCTCGTTCCGGGCGCGCCCCACGACGTGCTGCTCGTGCTCGACGCGACGACGGGGCAAAACGGCCTCTCGCAGGCGCGTGAATTCACCGCCACAGCCGGCGTTACCGGCATCGTGCTCACGAAACTGGACGGCACCGCACGCGGCGGCATCGTCATCCCCATCGTGCGCGAACTGGGCCTGCCGGTCAGTTTTGTGGGCACCGGCGAAACCGCCGACGACCTTGTGCCCTTCGACCCGCAAACCTTCGTCAATTCCCTGTTCGATTGATCGCCCGATGTTGCCTGGTACAGTCACTTCAGAGGCGCAGGATTCCGAATTCTTGGCGCGAACGCTCGAGCTGGCCGCCAAAGGCGAAGGTCTAGCCAGCCCGAACCCTATGGTCGGCGCGGTGCTCGTTCGAGATGGCCGGGTAATTGCAGAAGCGTTCCACACCTACGACGGCCTGCGCCACGCAGAGATCATCGCGCTCGAAACAGCACGTACCAACGCACGCGGCGCAACTCTATACGTCAATCTTGAGCCGTGCAGTCACACGGGCCGCACCGGACCATGCACGCGCGCGCTGATTTCAGCAGGCGTCAGGCGCGTCGTTGCCGGCATGGTCGATCCGAATCCCGCCGTATCTGGGCGCGGCATTAAAGACCTCCGGGCCGCTGGGATTCAAGTAGAGTGCAGCTGTACTTCGGGAGCATGCGCTGACGCCCGCCGCCTCAACGAAGCATTCGCCTGGTGGATCCGCAAGCGCCGTCCGCTCGTTACTCTGAAAACCGCGCTTACGCTGGACGGTAGTCTCGTCCTGCCCCGCTCACGCAACGGCCGCGACAGTCGCTGGATCACCTCGGAAATTTCGCGCGCCGAAGTCCACCGTATGCGCCACGCTTCGGATGCGATCATGACCGGCATCGGCACCATCATGGACGATGATCCGCTGCTTACCGACCGCAGCGGATTGCCGCGCCGCCGGCCGCTGCTGCGCGTGATTCTCGATTCGCGTCTGCGGCTCAGTCCGAAATCACAGCTCGTGTGCACGGCGCAAGACGACGTGCTGGTTTTTACCTGCGCAAGCGCTGTCAGCGCGCGCGCAAAAAAGCTGGCTGCGCTCGGCATCGAGATTTTCAAGGTTCCAGCGCGCCATGGCCGGCCTGATCTCCATGCAGTGCTCGAAGAGCTCGGCCGCCGAGACATTCTCAGCGTCATGCTCGAAGCCGGCCCACAGTTGAACCAGGCTGCCCTCGAAGCCGACCTGGTCGACAAAGTGCGTCTCTTTTACGCGCCTACGCTCGTTGAACTCGGCAGCTCGCTGCCCGGTCTGCCGCTTCGGAAAGGCGCCAGGGCATTGCACGTACGCCAGCTCTCCGGCCTGCGCACCCAGAATTTCGGTCCTGATTTCGCAGTGGAAGGATATCTACGCGATGTTTACCGGGATCATTGAGTACGTCGGCCATGTGGAAGAGGTGCGGCCCGCATCCGAAAATAGCGCGCAGGCAGCCCGCCTGTGCGTGAATGCCGGCCCGCTCGCAGCATCGGTAGCCGTATCTGGCAGCATAGCCGTGAACGGCTGCTGCCTGACCGTCGTGGCGACAAGGGGCGAAACGTTCGTCGCTGATCTTTCCTCCGAAACGCTGCGCCGTACTTCGTTCACCGAAATCAAACCGGGCGCTCGCGTCAATCTCGAGCGTCCGATGAACGCCGCCAAGGAGTTTGGCGGTCATTTCGTGCAGGGCCACGTGGATGGAATTGGTCGCGTCGTGCGTTGGGACTCGGATGGGGCAAACTGGTGGCTCGGTGTGCGACTCCCAAACGAGATTGTTCGCTATGCCGCGATGAAGGGTTCAATCGCTATCGACGGCATCAGCCTGACCGTCGCAAATCTCTCCGGTGATGTTGTCGAGGCCGCAATCATTCCCTTTACTTACGCAAATACGAACCTTGAGGCAGTGAGCCTGGGCGACGCGGTGAACATCGAGGCCGACATCCTGGCCAAATATGTGGAACGAATTTTCGAGGCGCGCCGGCCTGCTGCCGCGCCGAGGCTCACCGTTGAGCGCCTGGCCGAGCAAGGATTCTGAAAAAGCCATGCCGCGCGTTACCGGCATACTCGAAACCTGCATCCACGTCGACGATCTGTCGCGCTCGGCGCAGTTCTACGAAACTCTTTTTGGCTTCCGCCGCCTCGGATCCGACGAGCGCTTCTGCGCGCTCGATGTTGCCGGACGCGATGTGCTGATACTATTTCGCCGGGGCGGCACCCTCGAACCGTCAACCCTGCCCGGTGGCGTGATCCCTCCCCATGGCGGCAGTGGAGCGCTACATTTTGCGTTTGCAATTCCGTTAGAGGATCTCGCGGCGTGGGAAGAGCGCCTGACAGTGGCGGGGATCGCAATTGAGAGCCGCGTCCGATGGCCTCGCGGCGGCGAGAGCCTTTATTTCCGCGACCCCGATCAACATCTCGTGGAACTCGCCACGCCCGGCATCTGGGCCACTTACTAAAGTGAGCGCAGCTTCAGTCATGCATAGGCCGCGCAGGGACTGATTCACGTTCGCGCAGTCTGGTCCGCGCGCCGCGCACGTACAGCACAATACCAAAAAGCACCGCCAGCGCAGTTCCGCTTGCGAGTTTCACTTCAAACAACAGCTTGTTTTCCGTTTCACCGGGCGGAATGAACGAGAGCACGATGCCCAGCAGCACGACAACGAAGCCGAGACCGCCCGCAATCCATACGCCCAGTTTGCCGCCGGGAATCAACACCGCCCCAGGCGTTTTTTCGCGTTCCGGGCGATAGGCCAGTTTGATGACGGCGCCATACATGTAAAGGAACGGAATGAAGTAAAGGATCACCGTCGCGTCCACGAGGATCTGGTATGCGCTGACGGTGGTCTCGTTAATCTGGCTCAGCAGGAGGATCGCGCCGGAAATGATGGCTTGCACCAGGATTGAAATGTGCGGCGTCTTCCAACGTGGATGAACTTTGCCGAAGACGGCAGGCAGGTAGCGGTCGACGCCAACCACAAATGGAACTCGCGAGATGCCGGCCACCGTGCTGCCGACACCTCCCGCATTCCCCACGGTGACCAACAGTGCAGCGATGATTCCGATCACGCCGATTTTAAGTACGGCTGAAGCCGCGGTGATGGCCTGAAACACGCCGCTTTTCGGATCAACGGCGGTGTCGTTCAGCAACACCAGAACGGCGATCGTCCCCGCAATGTAAATCAGCGCAATCAGCACGCCCGAACCAAAAATCGCCCGCGGCAAAGTCTTGCGTGGGTCCCGTACTTCGTCGCTCATCGCGGACACCAACTCCAGGCCGGTGAACGCAAAGGCCAGTTGCGGCCAGAAGTTCGCCGTATCCCAATTCCAGTGCGGCAAAAGGCCGGCCCAGCTGAAATGTGTCACCGAACCATGCACACCCCACATGGCAAACGCCACCGCGATGAGAATTAACAGCGGCAGATATGTGCCGAGACCACCCGCGTTCTGAAGCCACTTTCCAATGTGCAGCCCGATGATGTTCAGATAAACCGCGACGAAGAGGAGCACGAAGGAGCCGATCAGCAGAAACGTGCGGTTCTGTGCCAGTTGTGCCGCGCCGATTCCGCCCACGTACGCGCTCATCGACGTGCTGGCGAAGCAGAGGCCCGGCAAATAGAAAAGCGTGTACACCCAATAGGTCCAGCCGGCCACAAACCCATGAAATTCTCCGAAGGCGTCCCGCGACCAGGCATACAGACCGCCTTCTTCGGGGAACCGGCTGGAAAGTTCCACGATTACCAGCGCCGTAGGCACAAAAAAGAAAACGGCCGCAATCACCCACAAGCTGATGGACGAGGCCCCGTTGTGCGCGGCCGCGGCAATCCAGCGCGGCCCAAGCACCGTGGCAATGTTGAAAAGCAATACGTCCCAAAAGCCCATCACTCGGGGCAATTGCGGATGTGCCGACGGCCCGGTCTCCGAAAGAGCGCTCACCTTAATAGCGATCTAAGATGTAACATGCCGCCCCAAGCAAGCCGCAAACCATAGTTCGCCGTAATCCGCATATCAAGAGCTTCGCAAGTTTCGTTGGGAGTCGTACGTCGTATCAATTGCGGAACTGGAAGGAAGTTCGAGGTACGCTTTCAACTCGTTTGGCGCGCGCAAAGCGATTTTATTGTGAGTCAGGGGCCCGGGTAATCCGGACCCCTGGCTCAAAGGCTTGGCTGTTAGTCGTTCCAAGCCGAGTAGATCGGCTTGGCGACCAGGAACATAGGATTGGCGCCGGGCTTGGGAGTGAATTTCTGCACGCGGCCGTTATCGACTTCAGCCGTGTACAAATTGCCCTCCTGATCGACGCTTATGCCGTGCACGCCCCACAGCCCCCCCGGGAACATACCCATTGTTCCCCAGGCATAAAGCAGGTGCCCTTGCAGATCCCACTCGAGCATCTTGTTGGTCGTGCGGTCGTAACTCCAGATCGTGTTTCCGGAGCCGATATAGAGCAGGTGCAGGCTCGAAGGATCGGCGTCGATCTTCCACTCGCGGAGGTACTTGCCATTTTCGTCAAATACCTGGATGCGGTGGTTGTTGCGATCGTTGACGAAAACCTCCCGCGTCTTTGGATCTACCGCGATTCCGTGTACGTTGCTGAAGTAACCAGGTCGCGTATCCGGCGGAGTCTTATCGCCTCCTCCTCGCGGTCCGCCTTTGATGCCCCATTGCATGAGGAACTTGCCATCTTTGTCAAACTTCGCGACGCGCGTCCCCGTGTATCCATCCGATACAAAGAACGTGCCATCCGGCAGCCAATCGATATACGTGGGCCGGTTGAAGTGCGTGGCGTCGGCCCCTTCTTTCTCCGGAGTACCAATGGTCTGCAATAGCTGCTTACCATCGTGGGTGAAAATGTAAATGGCCTGCATATTGTCGTCGACTACCCAAACTCGTTTATCGGGGTCATATGGGCTGATATAGACCGAATGCGGGCGGCGGAACTTATCGTCCCACTGCTTCCAGGTTTCGATGATGTTCCCTTCCCCATCAACGACGACCAAACAGTTTTCCCACTTGGCGTCCACGCCGAGTTTGCGGTAGGGCGGCCCTTTGATTCCGAGGTCAGGCGCTTTGCCCTCCCATGCAGTCAACCATTCGGACATATTGTCATCGGTGCCGCCGGTTCCAGGCAGAGAGGCCACCGTAGCGTCGCGCCAGAAGCCCGCCACCGGGAAGCTGAGACTCGGTCCGACTTGCGGCAGTAACACGGGCTTCGGCGGTGCCATCTTCGGCAATTCGCCCCGGAAGAGCATGTAAATACGATTGGGACTTTCCGCAAACACGCTCTCGCCCGCGCCGTAAGTCCATTTTTCGTTTCCCGGCAAGGTGCTGATGTCCTTGGGCCACCCTTTGACCACGTTGTATGCCCCGGTGACATCCTCCGCTCCGAGAGTTCCAGGTGTCGCGGCAAAGCCGGCGCCGGGCTTCGCCTGTCCCTCCACCGGCGCTCGGCGATTGGAAACCTCGAACCCGATCCCCACCCCAATCGCCAGGAGTACAACCACCAATGCAAGTTTTCGCATTTGATCCTCCGAAAACCGAACGCCCAAAATCCGTCGAGGCGTATCCCTATTGGAAATTCACTCGCGGCCGCACTGCAGTGGCCAGTTCGTCGACTACGGCTGCCTGCAGGGTGAAATCGCCAGCGAAGTCTAACTCCATTCGCCTCGTGCGTCACGCAGTTCGTTCATGGTCCGAAGCTGAAGCCAAGTGGCCCGTTCAGCTCTTTGGCCAGGCGTGGCAAGTGGAACAGGTGGTCGGGGCGCTGTGCGCCTGATGACACGAGATGCAGGTCCCCATAGCAGTGACGCTGGTCGTCTGGGCCATCACATCCAATTGCGCCACATCGCCATGGCAATTGATGCATTGCAATCCCGCATGCAAATGTGCCCGGTGCGTCCAGGTCACCCCGGGCGTTATCTGATAAACGCGCGCCCACGGAATTGGCTCATTCGACTTCGCATATTCGGCAAGCTTCATGATCGACGGCCGGTCTTTTGCTACCGTGACGTGGCAGGTCATACATGTGCTCGCCGCCGGGAACGTCATTTGATTTCCTGGATCAGGATTCGTGTGGCAATTCTGGCATCGCAGACCATTGGCGATGTGCAGTTTGTGGCTGAACGGTATGGGCTGCATGGGCGCAGGATGCGAAGCAATGTTGTCGGGAACTTCCTGCTTCGCCGGCGATCCTTGCTGCTGCGGTTGCTGTGCGCGCGCCGCAAAGCCAAACAAGAATGCGATCGCAAGTACCGCGAAACTGGCTGGCAATCCGCTTCTGCTCATCGTCCCCGACCAGCGCCGGCTACGCATTTTTCCGGTCATTCTTATTAACTTCCTCCAGGCTTGTTCCCAAATCCGTTAGCAGAGCCGCCGCCGCATTGCGTCCAGGAATTGCCGTGATCGAACCGCCCGGAGCCGTGCAGGCCCCGGTCTGATATAAACCGGCAATGGGCAACTTGTAGGGTACGAATTGAGGGAGCCGGCGGTCGCCATGATGTGCGCTGCCCCGCCACATGGCGGGGTTCATGCGTTCGATATCGAGCGGGCTTTCGAGGAACTTGCCGAGAATTTTGTCCGGGGTGAAATTCGGCGCCACACGAGTGAGCCGCTCGAAAACTTTCGCGGCGACTTCCTCCTTGATTACGTCCCAGTGCTGCGGGCCTTCTTTGAGCGCATAGGGCATGGTCCCTTCAATTTTCACGGTGTGATACCCCGCGGGCGCGCGCGTCGGGTCGGCTACTGAAGGGCTGACGATCTGCAACGGCATATCTTCAACGAAAGGCACCCCTCGCGCATTGGCGTCATTCAGGCGGAGCACACTTTCAGGATCTTCCATCAGCGATGCCTCCGTCGTCGAAAACGTCTGCCCGCCGCCAAGCGGGTATTTGGGCGCCTCCGACGTTGCATAGTGGAACGAAAACATGGCATGTTCCGGCTGAAAGATGGCGATGTCTCGATTGAACTCCTCACCCCACAACTCGCGAGGCGCCATGTTGATCAGGTGTTTGACGTGAATCGTGGAAACAACAGCCTTTTCGGCACGGTATTTACTGCCATCAACGCATTCCACGCCGACGCATTTACCGTTTTCGATGATCAACTGACTTACGGGCTTATTCGTAAGAATGACCCCGTGGTGTGCCTCTATGAAGCGGCCGAGCGCCAGACTGAACATCCCCGAGCCACCTTTGGCCATCGGGCGCCCGTTTAGCTCGCCGATCAACGAAAAGGCTTGGCCGCCCGTGCCGAAATCCCCTCCCGGCACTCCGCCAAAGTGTCCTGTGGAAAGATTTGCGGCCTGCATCTGTCTGCTCTCGTAGAGCGCCTTGACCGCTTCGTAGCCCGACATGGCCATCAACCGTTGAATATAGGTCGCGGGAGGGGCACCTCGACCCTCGCTTTCGCCACGCCTGCGCGCTTCGCCGCTCCGGACTTCGGCGAGCAGACGCCGAAATGTGTCCGCATCTTTCTTCGAAATCCTGGCGATCGATTCACAGGTTCGATCTACATCACGCCACACCGTGATCGACGTCCCATCCGCGAATGGAATATGCATCACCGGATCGGGCTCCAGGTATTCCAGACCATAATCCCGGAGCTTAAGTTCGGTGTAAACGGGACTGGTTCGAATGGCCCCGTGAACGCTGGAGCAAAGATCTTCTTTGAACCCCGGCAGGCAAACCTCCTGCGTCTTGCAGCCACCGCCAATGGTCGGCCGGCCTTCCAGAACGAGCACACGGTGGCCCGCCTTCGCCAGATACGCCGCGCACACCAGGCTGTTGTGTCCCGCTCCCGCAATCACAATGTCGAAGCGATCTGACGGCGCGGCGCTGGTAGTTTGCTGCGCGATTGCCGGAAAAGAGCTCAAAGCAAGTGGCGCCAGACTCGCTCCTTTCACGAATACCCGCCGACTCATTGGGCTCATCGGTCCTCCTCGAGGCGTTCAGATGTCCGAAGCGGCTCCAGTGCTTGATTGTAACAATGTTGCCATAAACCACTTTTGGTGAGCCCAAAAATGTCTGTTAAAATGCCTCCTCCAAATATCAGAGGAGCTTGGCATGGCCCAACGATGTGAGATTTGCGGAAAAGGTCCGCAATACGGAAATGTGATTAGTCACGCTAATAACACCAGGCGCCGGCGCTGGAATCCGAACTTGCGTCGCGTTCGTGCCCTTGTAAACGGCGCGCGCAAACAGATACGCGTTTGCACGAATTGCATTCGCTCAGGTCGCGTAAAGAAGGCTGCTTGACTCAAAGCATGCACCGCCTGTTTAAGGATTTGACGTGGTAAGAAAGCTCTACGCCGCGGCGCTTGTGCTTTCCGCGTTGTCCTTTGCCGGTTGCAAGCACAACGCGCCACCCGGGGCCGACGTATGGGCGGTCGTCAACGGCGAGCAAATACATCGCATAGAAGCGGAAAAATATTACAAGAGCAGACTGAATCCGCAGGCGCCTACACCATCGCAGGAAGAAGCGCTTTCGCTGACGCTGAACGTCCTGGACGAGCTCATTAATAATGACATTCTGATCCAGCGTGCCAGGAAGCTTGGCGTGGAAGCCACAGACGGCGAGGTCGAGGACAAATTCACCGAATTCAAAACTCCCTACACTGAAGACGAATTTCAGCGGCAACTGAAGGATCGGGGCGTTAGCACAAATGATCTGAAGGATGACATCCGGCGGCAGCTCACGGTCCAGAAGCTTCTGAATCGTGAAGTCATCGCAAAAATCTCTATTACCGATCAGGACGTCACCGATTTTTACAACGAGAATCGCGCTCAATTTAATGTGGCCGAACCGCAATATCGGGTCGCGCAGATTTTGGTCACCCCTCACAAAGATCCGCAGCTGCACAATCGCAAAAACGACGACGCCACAACCGATGTGGAAGCGCGCCGCAAGTCCGCGGCCCTTCTCCAGGAACTCGCAAAGGGAACCGACTTCACGCAATTGGCAATGGACTACTCCGAAGATCCGGCCACGGCATCTTCAGGGGGGGATCTGGGCTACGTCCCCGAGTCTTCTCTCAACCAAAGCGACCCCGCTTTGAAGCATGCTGTAGTCACGTTAAAGGTGGGCGAAGTCAGTCAAATCATTCCGTTGAAGGATGGCTACCACATTCTCAAACTCGTGGCTAAAGAGGCCCCGGGGCAGCGCCAACTCTCTGACTCCCAGGTGCAGCAATCGATTCGGGATACGCTGCATAATCGCAAGGAACAATTACTCCGAGCCGCGTACATGGCGGAAGCGCGAGATGAGGCCAAAGTTACGAACTATCTTGCGCAGCAGGTAGTCGAATCGAATGGAAAATTGCCTGTGATTCCCAAGTTCGGAAGCAGCGCGATCACGCCTTCTTCATCCGCGGCTCCCGTCACTTCGCAGCCCTGAAGCGGACGCCCGTTCATTCGATTGTGACTAAGAGTTCACCGGTCGCGACGGTTTGCCCTTCCTTGACGAAAATCCGTTCGATCGTTCCTGCGTTTGGGGCGCGGATTTCGTTCTGCATCTTCATGGCTTCGACCACTACCAATCCTTGATTGCCTGCGACCTTGTCGCCGGCGTTTACAAGAACCCGCACGACCTTCCCCGGCATGGGCGCCATCACTTTTTGTTTACCTTCGGCTCCGAATACCGCACCGCGACCGCCGCGCCAGGCGCGAGGATCCGCGAGCGTTGCATGGAAGTCGTGGCCATTGCAGCGAACCACGACCCCTTCGGCCGCAGCCATAACGATTGCCTCAAAAGCGCGGCCATTAATAATGATCGAGTAGGCGTTGGGCGCTACTTCAAAAACGTCGACGTCGACGTTGCCGTCAATCTTGTCGCCAGTCCCGCAGACCACGGCGAATTGTTTTGGACCAGTACGCTCAATGTCGAGTTTTCGCACCCGACCGCCGATACGCACCTCTGATTTCATTTGCAAACGCCCACGATAAAGGTCGGCGTGATTGGCTGAATCTGTGTGGGCGAATTCATCATCAGCGCTCGGGGATACGCGTCATCTGCTCGCGCCGGCCATCTTCCCTCCATCGCGACATCGGCTGCGATTGTGGGCCCTCCAAAGATCGGGATCGGCCGGCTTGCCAGACTGCGGCGGCGATCGAGGCTGCCTCTGCCTCGATCGATTCGTCACTAGATGCCGTGATTTGCGCATCTTTATCCAGAAGCGAAGCCAAACGTTCGTCGAGCCAGCGCGTGTAGATAACGCCGTTTGTGAACTCGGCATCAGCCAGAATCTTTTGAAATAGGGACATATTGCTGCGGATGCCGACGACCTGCAATTCTCCCAAGGCGCGTCTCAAACGGGCAATCGTCTCATTGCGATCAGCGCCCCAGGCAATGAGCTTTGCAAGCAGCGGATCGTAGTCTCCGGGCACCGTCCAGCCCGAATAAACGCCCTCGTCCAGCCTGATGCCGGGGCCGTGAGCCGCGCGCCAGAAACTGATTCGTCCGGGCGACGGAAAGAATTGATTCTCCGGATCCTCGGCGTAGATGCGGCATTCCATCGCATGACCGCGCAGGCTCACATCGCTTTGCTTGATGGTCAAGCGTTCGCCTGCAGCGATTTGGAGTTGCAGCTTGACCAGATCAAGGCCGGTGACTGCCTCGGTGACCGGATGCTCTACCTGCAATCGCGTATTCACTTCGAGAAAATAGAAGTTTCGCTTCGCATCGACCAGAAATTCGGCGGTGCCCGCATTCGTATAGCCCGCCTCGCGCCCCAGGAGAACCGCTGCTTCGCCCATATTGCGGCGGAGTTCCGGCGTCATGAACGGCGACGGCGCCTCTTCGATGACTTTCTGGTGTCGTCTTTGCACGGAACATTCTCGTTCGCCCAGGTAAATCGCGTTCCCGTGGGCATCAGCGAACAGTTGAATCTCGATATGCCGCGGCCGCTCCAGATATTTTTCGATGTACAGTCGGCCATCGCCAAACGCATTTAGCGCCTCCGAACCCGCATCGCGCCACGCGGATGGCAGTTCATCGGCGCTGGAGACCAGCCGCATGCCCTTGCCGCCCCCCCCCGCGACGGCCTTCAGCAGAATCGGGAACCCAATATCGCTCGCGATCTTGCACGCCTGCTCCAGTTCGGGAATCGGTTCACGGACGCCTGGCACAGTCGGGACGCCAGCGCGGTAGGCAAGCTGTCGCGCCGCGGTTTTCGACCCGAGCCGCTCCATCGCATCCGCCGAAGGTCCAACGAACCCCAGTCCTGCATCTGCGCATGCGCGTGGCAGCTCAGAGTTTTCCGCCAAAAACCCATATCCGGGATGAACTGCGTCGCATCCTGCCCGCCGCGCGACGTCGATCACCTTGTCAATGCGCAAGTAGCTCTCTCGGGAAGGTGCAGGGCCAATTGGATACGCTTCGTCCGCCAGCCGGACGTGCAGCGCGGCGCGATCGACCTCGCTATAGACGGCCACGCCTATAATTCCCAGATCGCGGCAGGCGCGCAGAATGCGGACGGCGATCTCTCCGCGATTGGCGATGAGCAGCTTTTTAAACATTTTGCCGCAGACGAAAAGCCGTCATTTTAACACTATGTCGGCGTTCGTTCCGGGGCTAGGAACGCTCAGGTTGCGGCAAATTTCTCGCGCAAGGTAATTTGTTGATTTCGCCGCGATGCGGGACTGTGACAAATTCGCAGGAAAGCTCGAATTAAAGCGGGATATTCCCGTGCTTTTTTTTGGGGTTAACTTCGCGCTTATTTTCGAGCGCACGCAATGCGGTGATCAGGCGCTGCCGTGTTTCTCGCGGTTCGATGACCGCATCGATGTACCCCCGTTCGGCGGCGATATAAGGGTTCGCAAAACGCGCGCGGAACTCCGCGATTTTTTCCTGGCGTAATCGCTCGCGCTGAGATTCGGGAGCGCTTTCGATCTCGCGCTTATACACGATGTTCACCGCCCCCTCCGGCCCCATCACCGCGATTTCCGCCGTGGGCCAGGCAAAATTCGCGTCGGTCCGGATATGCTTGCTCGCCATAACGCAATAAGCGCCGCCGTACGCTTTTCGGGTAATCACGGTCAGCTTGGGGACGGTGGCTTCGGCAAACGCGAAGAGCAACTTCGCCCCGTGGCGGATGATTCCGCCGAACTCCTGCTGGGTGCCTGGCAAAAATCCGGGCACATCCTCAAACGTGATCAGCGGAATATTGAATGCATCGCAAAATCGTACGAAGCGCGCCCCTTTTACCGACGCATTGATATCCAAGACGCCAGAGAGCACCGCCGGCTGATTTGCCACGATGCCCACCGGCCTGCCATCGAGGCGGCCGAAACCGATCACCAGATTTCTTGCGAAGTGCTCCTGCACCTCGAAAAAATAACGATCGTCGACGACAGAATGAATGGCGTCTTTAATTTCGTACGGCACGCGTGGATCGGCCGGAACAAGCTCATCGAGTACGTTGTCCGCACGATCGGCGGGATCACTGCAGGCGCGCCGCGGCGGGTCGTCGAGATTATTGGAGGGCAAAAAGCTGAATAGCTCGCGGATCATCGCCATGCAATCGGCATCGTCGCGCGCCGCAAAATGAGCCACGCCGCTGGTAGCATTATGCGTCATGGCGCCGCCGAGTTCGTGTTTGGTGACCTCCTCGTGCGTGACGGTTTTGATCACGTCGGGGCCCGTGACGAACATATAGGATGTTTCAGCCGTCATGAAAATAAAATCGGTAATTGCCGGCGAATAAACCGCGCCCCCCGCGCACGGTCCAAGAATCGCGCTGATCTGGGGAATCACACCGCTTGCCAAGGTGTTGCGGAGAAAAATATCCGCATACCCGGCAAGGGACATAACACCTTCCTGGATGCGGGCCCCTCCGGAATCATTCAGACCAATCACGGGCGCCCCTGCACGCATCGCCAAATCCATGATCTTGCAAATCTTCGAAGCGTTGGCCTCGGACAAAGATCCGCCAAATACGGTGAAATCCTGCGCGAAGATGTACACGAGGCGCCTATCGATTTGTCCGAATCCGGTAATGAATCCGTCTCCCAGCGGCCGCTGCTGCTCCATGCCGAAATCCACCGAACGATGCGTCACAAATTTGTCAAGTTCTTCGAAGGTGCCTTCATCCAGTACCAAATTGATTCGTTCTCGCGCGCTCAGCTTCCCGGCTTTGTGCTCGCGTTCGCGCCGCTTGGCGCCTCCGCCTTCCTCGGCCGCAGCACTGCGCCGGCGCAGTTCTTCGATTTCGCGTCGCTTTTTTTCCTTGATCGGCATTCAGCCTCGCCGCAGCGATTCTAACCTAACAAGGGTTTACTTAGGTTCAAACTAAGGATTTATTTAAGAGCGGGACGGATTTTTTTTCCCGAAGATGAGAACAGCGAGATGCGTGGTGATATAAACGGTTCCCAGCAGCCACAGCATGCCTGACAATAATTCAGCAGCCGTGGCCAGCGCGCGCATGGCGGGGTTAACCATCCGGGAGATCGTTATTGTCGCGCCGACGAGAACCACTACCGATCCCAGCGTGAGCGCCACGGCCAGCGCGCCTACGATCACGAGCGCGGCCCATTGCTTCAGCCCCGCGTCATCGGCCCACGTCTTCATACCCTTACCGCAAGCCGGACCAATCGTCGGCGATCAGGATGGAGTTGCTTGGATTGGAAGGATCGTACTTGATGCTCGCGGGAAGCCCGGCAATGATACGTTCGAGTCCAGCGCGTCCTTCGAGAGTGGTAATGTCCTGCGCCGTTTCGTAGCTGACTCCGGAAATCGAATAGCTATAGCACACCAGCTTACGGAGTCCCTCCGATGAATTGCCGTTTTGGGGCTGCCCTCGATCGCCGTGGACTTCAACCAGATCCGTTATCTGCCCTTCAACAATGCGTCCAATTTGATTCAGGTAAGCGCGCCTCTGCCGCTCCACCTCGTCCGGAGTCGGTGAACGGCCAAGCAATTTGGAAATGAAAGCACTACCGAGTGCAGCGAACGCGGTCGCGTTCAGGGCCCAAACATGCCAGCTTAGGTGTGTGTGGCTCACCGCCCCGCCTTACGCACAGAAGGTTCCACGATGTTCCCGAGCACGGCGCGCGCTTTCTCCCAATCCTTGAGGAATCCCTGCAGGCCTTTATCCGTCAGCGGGTGTTGAAACAACTGCTGGAAAACCTTGAACGGCATGGTCCCAATGTGCGCTCCCATTTTTGCAGCCTCGACCACATGCATCGGATGCCGCAAGCTCGCCGCCAACACCTGGGTGGTGAAATTGTAGGCGCGATAAATTTCCAGAATATCGCGCAAGAGCGTCAATCCGTTTTCGGAGATATCGTCCAACCTACCCAGAAACGGACTCACGAAATACGCGCCCACCTTGGCTACAAGGAGCGCCTGCGACGGCGAGAAACACAGCGTGATGTTCACGCGAATGCCTTCTTTCGAAAGAATGCTCAGTGCGCGCACGCCATCCGGGATCATCGGGATTTTCACCACGACGTTCGGATGCCAGGTGGCGATCTCTCGCGCTTCACGCAGAATATTTTCGGTGTCGGTTGAGACGACTTCTGCGTTTACGACCCCGCCTTTGAGAATGTCACAGATCTCCAGGATGTGGTCACGAAACGGCCGGTTCTCTTTGGCGACGAGTGTCGGGTTCGTAGTGACTCCATCGACGACTCCTAGGGCCACGCCCTGCCGGATTTCATCAAGGCTTGCCGTATCCAGAAAAATTTTCATGTGGCAACTCCCTCTTCCAGCGCTTGCTTCTTTGATGTATCAATTTTTGCTCGGTTCCATCCATCATGCAACCCTGCTGTGGTTGAACTGTTCCGCTGCAATAACGGTTTTCGTCGGGAATGCCGGGCGGCTTTAGTGCGCCCGCTTGCGTGCGGGTACTGGGGGGCCTTGGCGCAACGTTAGAAGCAAGGGTACAACCCACAGCAACGCCGAGATCAAGGCGAGCAAGATCGCGCCGAGCATAAAGAAGTGAAAAATGCCCAGCCGCGTCGAGAGACGGGGAAAAGGAATCTGCAACGCCGCATACATCACCGTCAGGATCGCCCATGCCGTGAGCCCGCAAGTGAGGACGTGTGGCGGGTGCTTCCAAAACCGATAAACTGGAATCAACATCAGAATCGCCGAAAGCACCACAGCGGCGAGATTTCGCACCATTGCCAAACGGTCGAACTCTGGGAACCGGTTTGCCAGCAGTAGCCAGACTATAGCCACTGCAGATAACGCTGTGCCAATAATTAGACCGAGACGAATCGCCGCTTCGGACGGACGGTGAGCGTGCGGGCCGTGGGCGTGCGTAATCGAACGCCGAGGGGGCATGGAGGCCTCGCCTTCGGGATGCTTAGGGTTCAGGTACTTGAGCCGTTACCGCCGAACTGAGCGAACTTTCGTTCCCGGACTGATCGACCGCTGCCACTCGATAAAAATACTCTTTGCCCGGCACGACTGGCATATCACGGAACGTCGGCGTAAGCAACAATTCACTATTCAGCTTCTGCCCGGGTCTATCCGCTTGATCGCTTCGGTAGACGTTGTATCCAGCCAAATCGGTTTCAGTGCTGATCGTCCATGTCAGCTCGATTGCCGCAGGAGTTCCGCTTGCGCCCGGAACTGCTACTGCTTCGAGGCCCTGCGGAGCCGCCGGCGCGAAGACGTCCATCGCGATAATTACGGCGGGCGTCGAATCCGCCGATTCCACAGATTCGTTTCCGAAGTGCTCGACCTCGCGAACCGTATACATATATGTGTGGCCAAACTGGAAATTCGAATCGCGGTACTCCGTCTGGTGCGTTTGCGCGAGCAAGATCACAGGCGCAAGTAGCTTTGCGCCCGCAGGATCGTTTATGGCTGCCTGCGCGGTCGCTGGATCAACTTCAGCTCGGAAAACTTCAAACCTCGCAGAACTCTCTGGGCCGGTTGAGGGCGCCTGCGCTTCGGCGCTCCAGCTAAGCACGAGTGCTGCCTGAGTGAGCATCGCGCGTAAATCTTGAACAGCCGCGGGCGGCCGATAGACTCGGAGTGCCGCCGGGTTCGAATCACCAGAGGGCTTGGCATTTGAAACGCGAGTCCTTACGGTATAGGTCAGCTCGGTTCCGCTCGCGGTCAATTCAGCCGGGTCCAGCTTAACTGGGAATTCGATGCGTCCATTATTGCGATACTGATCGAGCGCTTCGGCTGGAATGGTATCGACGAGATTTCCTGGCTGCTTGTTTTTTCCTTTTTTCGAAGCCGTCGGGGTAGCCTGCGGAGCATTCCGGTAAATTTCGACGGACGGCGCCTCGGCAAGGGGCTGCAAATCCGTCGACATAGTCGGAAGCGTAAAACTCAGCATAAGGCTGTCACCGACCTGATGCAGTGCCAGGTCGCTCACGGCCAATGGAACAATCGCGTGGCGTGGAACTGGGGTACCGGGCGACGCGCAACCTGCCAGACAGCAGCCGGCGAGCACTAACAGAGCTCGTTTACTCATCGGTATGACGGAAGAGCATCATGTCAGGATGCAAGCAGGAGCGGCAATTTCCAGAACTAGCTTTCACGGCTGCCAATCTCAGCGGTTGATTGGACCCTGGCGTTTCGAGAGGCATGTATCGGCGGGCTTACAGAATATACCGGCTGAGATCCTGATTCTTGGCTATTTCGGCAAGCTGCTTCGCGACGTAAGGCGCATCGATTTTGACGGTTTTCTTTTTAAGTTCCGGGGCCTCAAAGGATACTTCGTCGAGCACGCGTTCGAGTATTGTGTGCAGACGCCGCGCGCCAATATTTTCTGTCTGTTCATTCACCATGACCGCAAACCGTGCCAGCCCGGCAATGGCGTCATCGCTGAAACTCAGTTTCACACCCTCGGTTTCCAGCAGCGCGACATACTGTTTGATCAATGCATTCTTGGGCTCGGTCAGAATGCGCACGAAGTCTTCCTCGGTCAGCGCGCTCAATTCTACTCGCAGCGGGAGTCGCCCTTGCAGTTCGGGTATTAGATCCGAAGGTTTGCTGATGTGAAATGCGCCCGCGGCGATGAAGAGAATGTGATCGGTTCGCACCATGCCGTACCGTGTATTTACGGTCGTGCCCTCCACAATCGGCAAAATATCCCGTTGCACCCCTTCTCGTGAGACATCGGGCCCGTGCCCGCTTTCGCGGCCGGCAATCTTGTCGATCTCGTCGATGAAGATGATGCCCATCTGCTCCGCGCGTTCCGTAGCTATGCGCGTAACGTGATCCATGTCGATGAGCTTGTTCTCTTCTTCCTGTATGAGGTAATCGAACGCCTCTGATACGGTCATCTTGCGCTTTTTCTTCTGCTGGCCGAAAAAGCCGGAGAGCATGTCCTTTACGTTGATGTCCATCTCCTCGATGCCTTGATTGGAGACGATCTCGAACGCGGGCATGGAGCGTTCGCGCACCTCAACTTCCACCATGCGCTGATCGAGCTTGCCTTCGCGAAGCTGCGTGCGCAGCTTGTCTCGGGTGCGCTCGGTATCTTTGCGCGCCCCTTCGCTGATTGCATGGCCCGAATCAGGCGACGGCGGCGACGGCGGAAGGAGCAGGTCGAGGAGCCGCTCTTCCGCCGCCTGCTCGGCGCGTTCGGCAACCTCATCCAATTTCTCTTCGCGCACCATATCGATTGCCGTCTCCACCAGGTCGCGAATCATGGATTCGACGTCCCGGCCGACGTAACCGACTTCGGTGTACTTTGAGGCTTCCACTTTCACGAAGGGGCAGCCGGCCAAGCGCGCCAGGCGGCGCGCGATTTCTGTTTTTCCCACGCCGGTTGGCCCGATCATCAGAATGTTCTTTGGCAGAACTTCCTCCGCCAATTCCGGCGGAAGTTTCTGCCGGCGAACACGGTTGCGCAGGGCAATTGCCACGGCCCGTTTTGCGGCAGCTTGGCCCACAATGTACTTATCGAGTTCGGCGACGATCTCGCGTGGCGTAAGTTCGTCGAATGACGGCGGCGCTTCTGGTTCTGTCTGCCGTTGTTCGCCGGGCAAGTAGATCACCATGTCTTTGTGTCCCGATTTCACAATTCTTCTACAGTGAAGGTGCTATTGGTATAGATGCAGATCTCGCTCGCAATGCGCATCGCTTCCTGCGCAATCTCCTTCGCTCCCAGCTTGCTGTGTTTGGCCAAAGCTTTTGCCGCCGCTAAGGCGAACGGACCGCCTGAACCGATGGCGCACATTCCGTCATCCGGCTCAATGACGTCTCCGTCGCCCGAGAGTACAAACGTGCCCTTGGCGTCGGCGACGATAAGAAGAGCTTCCAGGTGCCGAAGCGCGCGGTCCTTCCGCCATTCTTTCGCCAACTCTACCGCAGATTTGGCCAGATTGCCGTGATGTTCCTGTAACTTGCCTTCGAATCGCTCGAAAAGCGACAAAGCATCCGCTGTAGAGCCGGCAAATCCCGCCAGCACCTTATCATTAAACAGGCGGCGAATCTTGCGAGCCGAATGCTTCATCACCTGCTGGCCCATAGTGACCTGGCCATCGCCCGCCATCACCACCTTGTTGTCGCGGCGGACGCACAAAACGGTCGTGCCGTGTATTCGCGGCATCGCTCTCTCAGGTAGCATGCTGGGAATTATAGCGCGTGCCGGAAAGCGCCGCTGGAGCCTGCTACTTCTTCTTTTTCTTGCCGTGTTCCTGACTGAAGCGTTGCTCGAGTGAGGCGCGCGTAAAAAAGTCTGCGGGCAGATCCACATTGTAAGCGCAACTCTCCCAGAACGCCTGGTAGGTCTGCCGGTCATTGAGAAAGCGGGATTCGCGGAAAGGAGTCTGAATTCCGTCAATCAGGTGATAGCTCGTGTAGTAGGTGGCGCGCTCGGATTTTTCGCCTGTTTTATCATCCCGTTGCACGAGCACCGAGCGAATCGGCAGGTGGTCGTTCCTGCCGACTGCAATCCGCAGAGTCCGGCCTTGGCGGTCGCCGATCTCGACCCAATCAGCCTCTTTCAGGTCCACCACGTCCGTACCGGCATAACGAAAAAAAAGGCCGCTGTCGTTCATGCGTTGTCGGAGGACGTACCCCATGGAAATTTTCAGTTGCTCCTGGTACTCGGTGACATCGTTGGCGGGAATATCAGAGACACCACCGCGGTCCAGTGACCATCCCTTGTCTCCGGCATAAACGTCCACGATCAATGCCTTTGGGTCGTATTCCACGCGAGTCTTTTCCGGAAATTCGCGGTACTCGCGCATTTCGATATAGCCGCCAATCTCGCCCGAATGCTGAAACTGCGCGTAGCGGCCGGTGCAATCAGAATTGTGCACGTTCAAATACGCCGGACCGCCCAGCGCCTGAATCGCTTGCTGAAGCACCGCCTTCGCTTTCGCAGCGCTGGCGTCCGGCAGCATCTCTTCGGGATGTTGCGCGTATACGGCGGACGCCAGTGGCAGAACAGCGGCCACGATTGCCAGCCCGAGTTTCCCAACCGCGAGCGCTTTTGCTAACCGCATAGCACGGCTCCGCCATTTACATTGAGCACTTCACCGGTAACGAAGGTTGCCAGCTCCGAAGCGAGAAAGAGAATCGGCCCCGCGATTTCCTCGGGCGTGCCCACGCGGCCCAGCGGAATCGCGGAAGTGGCAAACCTCGCCCCCGCTTTCGTCTTCAGCACAGGACGCGACATATCCGTATCCACCCAGCCGGGCGCCACGCAGTTCACCAATATCCCATACCGCGCCAGCTCGGTTGCCACCGATTTAACGAAGCTGATCACCGCGCCCTTGCTCGCCGCGTAGTGTGAATGAAACGCTTCACCGCGCTGTCCGGCGGTGGAACTGATCACGACGATTCTTCCGCCCTTCTGCGCAATCATCTGTGAGGCGGCATATTGCGTGACCGCGTACGCGCTCTTCAGATTGACACGAATCATCTCATCCCAAGCCCGCTCGCCGAGCGCTTCGATCGGGACTTCTTCCGCGTTCCAGATGCCCGCATTCACGACGAGGATGTCCAGCCGCCCCAGCCGTCGCACCGCATACGAGACAAGCTTCTTCGCCTCCGGCATGCGCCCGAGATCGGCTTTTAGCGATTCGATGCGCGTGCCGTGCTTTCGCGCTTCTGATTCGACGTGGCTCGCGGCTTCGCGATTCCGGTGAAAGTTGAAAACAACGTTTGCGCCGGCCGCGGCGAATAGTTTCACAGTCGCGGCGCCGATTCCTCGCGAGCCGCCCGTCACCAGCGCGGCCTTGCCTGCGAGCGAGATCATCGGGCTTTACGCGTGCGACGTGGCCGCCGCAATCGAGCGCCGCGTCGCTTTGAGTTCTTTGGTTTTATTCGCGCTTCGTTCACCAGTCGCCGGAAAAGAGCCGAAGCAAACGGATCATCGGCCATGCGCTCGGGATGCCACTGCACACCAATGATCCATCCCGGCCCCCCGGTCCACTCCAACGCCTCAATAACGCCGTCGGCCGTGCGCGCAGCCACGCGCAAGCCCCTCCCGGGCTTGCCCACAGATTGGTGATGCGAGCTATTCACGCGCGCGCTCGTGCTGCCCGCCAACTGTGTCAGCATGCTGCTTTGAAGCCGAATCAAATGCAGCGACTCATCTCGATGCGCGCCGCCGTCATGGTCCATGGGATTCGGCACCTCGCTGGGAATGTCCTGCACAAGAGTGCCGTGCAAGTGAACGTTAAGCAACTGTGCGCCATAGCAGATTGCCAAGACGGGCTTGCTGGTCGCAAGAGCGTGGTCGAGCAGCGCATCGTCTGTGTGCTCGCGTTGTTTGTCGGGCGGCACGTTCTGGGCGTGTCCTGCGCTGCCAAATCGCCGCGGCTCCAGGTCGTGGGGACTGCCCGGCAGCACGAATGCGTCGAGGGACTCTGCTATTCGGCTCAACTCCGCAGGTGATAGTAAAAGCGAAATCTGCACGGGCTCGCCACCGGCGGCCCGAATGGCGCTTAGATATTTTTCGTAAGCGCCGCGCCGGCCCTTCATCTCCTCGGCGCAAGTCCGCCAAGGTACACCGATCCGCGGCCGATGATTCTGTGGTAGCAAGATCGTATCGTAGCATTCGGACTAAGGGCGGTAAACTCGCGCCGAACGTGCGGAATCGGTTCAATAAGCGGAGATTTTTTCGGATGGAATATTAGCCGGGCGGCTGTCCCAATGCCGGCGCAGGTCTCCGACCAGGTAAAGTGAGCCTGTCGCGAAAATCACATCCTGGGATGCTGCAATTTCAAGTGCCCGTTCGAACGCCGCGCCCGGCTCGCGGACGACCTCAACAATGGCTGCGAGATGCGAGGTCATATTGGCGAGCGCTTGCGCGGAAAGCGAACGCGGCTGCGGAGACTGCGTCAGGATCACGGTCGCCGCGACGGGAAACAGCAGCCCCGCAACTTCATCAATCGCTTTGTCGCGCATTGCGCCGTAAATCAGGTGAATGCGCCGTCCGCTCAGATGCTCCCGCCAGAAAGCCAGCACTTCGCGCGCGCCCGCCGGGTTATGCGACCCGTCGAGATAAATGGCAGGGCTTTCCTGCAACCGTTCGAGCCGACCCGGCCAGCGCACCGATTCGATTCCGCGTAGAATCGCGTCGTCGCCGATCGCATATCCGCGCCGGGCGAGCAGCCGAGCCGCAACGATAGCTGTGACCGCATTGCGCACCTGATAGCGCCCGGCGAGCGGTAAAGTGACCTCCAGACCGCGACCAGCGTCGCCGCCCAGTTCATCAGCCACTGTTAAACGGAAGCGGTAACAGCCGGCTTCGAGTGCGAGATCCGACACGCGTGCAGCCGAATCGATCTCTACCAGCCGCGCGCCTTGCTCCGCCGCGCGCCGCGCGATCACCGCATTGGCTTTCGGATTTGCCGCCGCGCTCACCACCAGTGCATTCGATTTGATAATCCCGGCCTTTTCCGCGGCTATCTCTTCGATGGAATGCCCGAGAAAGTTTTCATGATCGAAGTCAATCTGCGTGATCACGGCGACCTCGGGGGTGATCACGTTCGTGGAATCCAACCGCCCGCCCAGCCCGACTTCGATGACGGCGATCTCCGCGGCCGCATGTGCAAAAAACTCAAAGGCCATCGCCGTCATGCATTCGAAATATGTGGGGTGCGCGGGGAGTGTTCCCGCAGCGAGCAGTTCCTCGATGACCGCAAGAACGCGCCCGAACGATTCGGCGAAACGATGATCCGGAATTTCCCTGCCGTCCAGCCGAATCCGTTCGTTGATTCGCAAAAGATGCGGAGATGTGTAGAGGCCGCAGCGCAGCCCTGCTGCTTGCAAGATACTGGCCAGCATTGCCGCCGTCGAGCCTTTGCCGTTCGTTCCCGCAATGTGCACGGAAGCAAACGCCCGCTCCGGGCGCCCCATGCGTTCACAGATCGCCCGGATATTGTGCAAATCGAACTTCGCAGCCCTCGCCTGCAGCGGCGAAGCGAGTTCGCGCCCCAGCGTCAGCAGATATCGGACCGCGTCGTTGTAGTTCATAGAGGAACTGGGCCCTAGGCGAGGAAAGTATCGAGAGCGTTCGCGATGTAGGCCTTCAGATCCTTGCGGTGCACCACGGCGTCCAGAAACCCGTGCTCGAGCAAGAACTCCGCACGCTGGAATCCCTCCGGCAATTTCTGCCGGATCGTTTGCTCGATCACTCGCGGCCCGGCGAAGCCGATCAATGCGCCCGGCTCCGCGATATTGAGATCGCCGAGCATCGCATAGCTCGCCGTCACGCCGCCGGTCGTCGGATCCGTGAGCACCGAAATGAACGGTACGCTGACTTCATCAAGCTGTGCCAGCGCCGCAGACACTTTCGCCAGTTGCATCAGGCTCAGCGTGCCTTCCATCATGCGCGCACCGCCGGACGAGGAAACGACTACCAGCGGCATCTTGCGCTCGATAGAACGCTCGATCGCACGGGTGACCTTCTCCCCGACAGCCGCTCCCATGGAGCCCCCGATAAAACCAAATTCCATCGAGCAGCAAATTACCGGTCGCCCGGCGAGCAGACCCTCCGCAGTCAGGACCGCATCGCTCATATTCAACTTTTTGCGCGCTTCCTTCAGGCGCTCGGCATAAGGCCGCGTGTCAGAAAAATGAAGCGGATCATTCGAAGCGATCTGTGCGTCATGCTCGATCCAGCGGCCATCGAGCAGCAATTCCAACCGTTGCCGGGAGCTTAGCCGGAAGTGGTGCTGGCATTTGACGCAGACATGGGCGTTCGCTTCGAGATCTTTTTTCCAAACAATCGCGCGGCACCCCGCGCATTTCGTCCACAGCCCTTCCGTCTTCACGCGCCGCTCGTCCGGCGGCGTCAGCTGTTCAATCGATTTCTTCGACCGTTTGAACCAAGACATAAGCTTTTCGGGGTGAACCTCAATCGATAGCCGCTCAGTAATCGATCCCGCGCTGCGCGAGAATGCCCTTCGTATATGGATGCTTGATTTCCCGCATCTCTGTCACCAAATCCGCCGCCTCCACGAGCGCCGGATGTGCGTTCCTCCCGGTACAGATCACGTGCACCCCGTCAGGCCTCGTGGTCAGCGCCGCCACGACCTTCTGCGGATCGAGCATGTGATAACTGATTACGTAGTTGATCTCGTCGAAGATGATCAGATTGTACCGCCCGCTTTGCATTTGCGTGCGGCCAAATTCCCAGGCTTCTTCACAAAGCCGCACATCCTCCGGGTCCGTCTCCGCCCCGCCAATCTTCACAAATCCACGCCCCATGGCATGAATCTCGAAATGCTCGTTGCCCAGCATCTCCGCCGCGTCCAGTTCGCCATAGTGCCACGATCCCTTGATGAACTGCACCATCAGCACGCGCATTCCTTGTCCCACTGCACGAAACCCGGTGCCCAGCGCGCAAGTGGTCTTTCCCTTCCCCGGGCCCGTATATACGATGAGCAAACCCTTTTCTTCTGCCATGGCGATAGATATTGATCAGTTCCCGGAGCGGTAAGAATACTGAAGGCACATCAATGAAAGGTCAAGGCGCTGGGGTTCGCGATGGAAGAACCGCGCTCTACGCCGCCAAATTGGCCAGAAGATCCGCGGTGCTGAATGGCCGCGAGGTCTTTACCGAAAATCCGAATAGCCTGCGCGGATCGCTTGGGTAAGAGACTGAATATTCGGCTCCCCGAAACAACTTTTTCCAGAACGCCTCAAACTCACGCTCCAGAGCAGTGCGAGTTTCGCCGATGTTCGGGGCGAGCAATCTGTCGTTCAAAAAAACATCAATCTCTTGGCCGCCGAAACGAACCGCTCCCCCAAGCCCCGGCTCGGTTTCCAGCCGCTGGCATGCATTCAATGCCGACCGCATCGCCTGATGCAGACGATCTTGATTGCTGCCTTCCAATGCAGCCTTGCGGTTGTAGCGAATCCCGAGCCGTCCATCGACGTTGTCCACGCTGTAATTCCCTTGATGGCCGATGAGAACGACGCCCGGTCCCTCATGGACATGCCGGTAGTCGGCAATGTCCAGCAGAAGCTCGTCAAAAATCTGCCGCTCGATCCAGTTGTGGAACACCGGAATCAGCGGCTCCAGATCGACTTGCGCTGGATCGTTTACGAGCAACTTGACATTAACGTGTTGCAATTCCATCGGTTCCCTATGCGTTGACCGGCGTGCTCAATTTTTGGTGGCAAGTGTGTGCGGCATCGATAAAAAGCTGCGCTTCGTCGATCAGATACCGCGCCGAATCCGCTGTGTGTGGTTGCTGGGTTCTCTCTTGCGCGGCAAATAAGTAATGCGCGAATTTTCCGCCGGCAAACGGATCGAAAAACTTCTGCGTGTCGTAAAACCGCGTCCGGAATTCGTCAATGATCTGATCGCTGTCATTCGGCACGTCGGTATATTCCAGCTTGACCAGTCCCCTGGCGGCCCGGACCATGGCCTCGTACGCCAGCTTCCCCGCGCGGTCGATCTCCCCTTTGTCCAAAGCAACCTGCGCTTCAAAAACTCCCGTCTCCGCGTTCGCCAGATCGAACTCAACCGGAGAAACAACTTCGCCGGCGCACTCGCCCGCCCCCATATCCTCGAGGCTGTATTCACGCGGATCACCCCAATCGGTGAAAATGGAACGATCCGCCGGATCCGGCGAAGGCTTCGCGAGGTCCTCAAGAAGACTCCGGAGCTCGGCTTTGCCAATTCGTTTCACAAAATCCTTGAATGCTTCCCCTTCGTTTCGCCTGATTGCGTACCAATCCACCAGGCGCGCCACAACTTCGGGAATGCGCTTCGATGGAATCGCCATGACCGGCATTCCATAAGACCCGGCGTTATGTCCCCATTCTCCGCCAAGGACGACCTGGAAGTGCGGCACCGCGTATCCTGCCATCTTCCTGCTGACGCCATAGAACCCGATGTCAGCGACATGGTGCTGTCCGCAGCTATTGAAGCAGCCACTGATTTTGATGTGCAGATTCTGGACGGCTTCATCCAATTGAAAACTTTTCTCGGCGAGCCGGCTGCGCAACTCGGCCGCCAGTCCTCGTGATGACGATATTCCCAGCTTGCAGGTGTCCGTACCCGGGCAGCTAACCACATCGACAATGGTCCCGGCCCCCGGGGCCGCGAGCCCCGCGGCCAGCAGCTCTCGCCACAATTCCTCCAGGTCGCCGTCGCTGATCCAGCGCAGCACGATGTTCTGCTCGACGGTCGTCCGAATCGTCTCTTTCGTAAACCGCCGGGCGATGTCGGCTAAGGCGCGAAGTTGATTGGCAGTGATGTCCCCCAGTGGGAGCGCTATGGTGACCACTGAATAACCGTCTTGCTTCTGTCGCCGTGTATTGCTATCGAGCCAACGTTGAAATTCCGACGACGCGATCAGGGGCCGCTTGCCGCCTGGCCTCAGAGGTGTCTCCGCAAACTGCGCCAGCGCCGCATCGATGTATTCGGTCCAGCGCGCATCGGGCGTCAGATTTGCCCGTTCTTCCAGAACAAGTTCCCGAAATTTCTCGATTCCCAAGTCCTGAATCAAAAACTTGAGCCGAGCGCGGCTGCGGTTCTTTTTTTCACCATATTTCGCAAAGACGCGAGATATGGCCTGCGCGAGCGGCAGCAACTCCTCCGGCGGTACGAACGAATCAAACAGTTTCGCCTGGTACGGAACCGCTCCCAGCCCGCCGCCGACATACGTCTTGAACCCGATCTTCTTCTCGCCATTTTCGGTTCGTTCCACGGCGATCATTCCCATGTCGTGGATGTTGACCAACGCACAAGCGTTCTGCCCACAACCGCTGAAAGCGTGCTTGAATTTTCTGCCAAAATTCTGCGTATCCGGATGACCCAACAGGAATTTCGAGAGCGCCCGGGCATACGGCGTCACGTCAAAGGTTTCGTCGGGGCAAACTCCGGCGTACGGGCAGGCAGTGACGTTGCGCACCGAATTTCCGCAGGCTTCGCGCGTCGTAATGTTCGCCGCCGCCAGACGCCGCATAATGCTCGGCGTGTCCTCAATGTGCACGTAGTGGAGTTGCACATCTTGGCGGGTAGTAATGTGCGCAATGCCATCGGAATACTCTTCGGCAAGTTCGGCGAGCGTCTCGAGTTGACTCGCGTTGAGCCCGCCTGCTGGAATTTTGATCCGCTGCATTCCGGGGGCGTCCCACATCGTGTTCGGGCCCTTGGTCAGACTCCCGGAGGGATACGGCATCTGCTGAACACTATTTCCATTGTGCCGTTGACCGTTGTCATATCGCTGGCCGTAAGCTCCCCTGCGCAGGCGTGTCTCGGCAAACAGGCGCTCTTCCAGTTTCCCCTGCTTGCGCAGCTTGATTTCCGTCTCAAAAAGGTCAACCTCGCGCGCCAGCGCCTCGGGCATCTTCCCCGCGAGCTTTTCCTGCCAAAGTGAATTCGAAGCTTTCATGGCGAACTCCGCGTTATCGTCCTGACCACAGCTTCCAAGAAGACATCTCCACAAACAAAAAGGGCCACCGCTTTTCCTCTGGCGGTGGCCCTTCAAAATCTGTGTTTCAGGTCTTTAGGCCGCAAACCTCCACGCGCCAGAGCAGGCGAATGCACAACAACAGCAACAACAGGCGCACATACACGCTTGGTGCACCTCGCTCTGGCAACGTCGGATCAAGTTCTCCCTCGCATTCCTTTTGCCGCTATCTCGTTTTGCTTGTTGCGCTTACCTTTCAGGGGCGGCCAACTATATCTTTCGCTCATCCTTTATATCAAGCGCCCCCCGTAGTGTCAACCGCAACTAATTGCCTGGAAGAGCCTACTCACATCGTATCCCCCTAGCGAGATTGAAATGCTTGAGTGAAAAGAGGCGGAGGGAGATGGAGTTGTTGTTGAAGGGGGCAGGGAGATGACCGCCGCCGCGGCGGT
>Ga0070741_10001098_pt1 | contig 86614 bp, 66 predicted proteins | sample Coa_R1_4_FD_66440 | JGI IMG/M metagenome (GOLD analysis project Ga0070741, IMG submission 66440) | Surface soil microbial communities from Centralia Pennsylvania, which are recovering from an underground coalmine fire - Coalmine... | ecosystem: Environmental > Terrestrial > Soil > Unclassified ... | reverse complement strand
ATCTCTCCCGCGCGAGATGCCTCGCTGCGCTCGGCATGACCGGGGGCGGCGGCGCCTCGCTGCGCTCGGCATGACCGGGGCGGCGGCGCCTCGCCGCGCTCGGCACGGCCAACGGCCGGCCTGTCATCCCGCGGGCGCCCAACGGCCGGCCTGTCATCCCGCGGGCGCCCAACGGCCGGCCTGTCATCCCGCGGGCAAAGCCCGAGGGATCTCTCCCGCGCGAGATGCCTCGCTGCGCTCGGCATGACCCGGGCGGCGGCGCCTCGCTGCGCTCGGCATGACCGGGGCGGCGGCGCCTCGCTGCGCTCGGCATGACCCGGGCGGCGGCGCCGCGCTCGGCACGCCCAACGGCCGGTCTGTCATCCCGCGGGCGCCCAACGGCCGGTCTGTCATCCCGAGGGCAAAGCCCGAGGGATCTCTCCCGCGCGAGATGCCTCGCTGCGCTCGGCATGACCGGGGCGGCGGCGCCTCGCCGCGCTCGGCATGACCGATTGCCGACCTCAGCCGCGCGCGGCCGTGTGAGTGCGCGCGGGTAGGCCGCGAAACCACCCGCCGGCGCGTTCCTCTTCGCGCCTCGGCCGCCGAAACTTGAGGCGAGGCTCGATCGCGGGACCGGGGCCTCCGGCCAGACCGTGCCTGGCTGGCCGGAACTCACCGCAGCGGGAACCGCATGCGCCGCCGACATCTCGATGGCCGTGAACTGCCCCAGCAGCCGCGGCGACGGCGCGCTCTGACGAGGTCGTGCCAGCTCGTCCATCACGCTGCCGCCGTCGCATGGCGTGCGCGGCGCGAGGCCGGCCAGGATATCACCGAGTATGCGCTGATCCTGAGCGCCGTTCTGTGCGTGGCCCTGTTCGTGTTGGTCACCTTCGCTCCCGGGGTCCTGGGCCTCTACGCGCGATTCCACGCCGGAATTCGGATGATCGAGGCGATGGCCGTGCCCGATCCGACGAACACGCCGTTTCCCTACCGCATTTCAACGCCGACTCCGGGCCCCACTAGCGGACCGACGAGCACCCCGGTCCTTCCATCTGAAACCCCCTGACCGCCGCCGCGCGCCGTCCGATTACTCATGGTGGGCAGCCGACGTTCCGTTCGCGCTGCCCGCCCGTGCCGCAGGGTGCAACACTGACCATGCTAAAGGACTGGATGAAAACTACCCAGAAGGTGATCACAGATTCGTTACGGAAATGGAACTCTTGTGACATCTAGAGATGTAGCGTTTCCCGTCTCAGAAGTCCTTTCCGGCGCACCGAGGAGGAAGCCCGTGACCTCGAACCTTTTCGACAGCTCAGCCGACCCTCGGGAGGCGCTCGACTTCGTCACCAGCGTCATCGAATCGTCGACTGAGTATTCGATCATCGGCAAGGATCTGAACGGGCGCATCGTCCTGTGGAACGAGGGCGCTCGCCGCCTCTACGGCTACGAGGCCGGCGAAGTCGTCGGTCGGGTCAACTCCGATGTGCTCCATACGCCCGACGATGTGGCCAAGGGTGTCCCAGCCCACATCCTTCAAGCGGCTCTCGACCATGGTAAATGGGAGGGGGTCGTCAAGCGCGTCCGGAAGAACGGCACGCGCTTCGATGCCCGGGTCGTGGTCACGCCGCGCCGCGATGCCTCGGGCAGGCCCATCGGCTTCCTGTTGATGTCCAAAGACATTTCCGGCGAGGTGCGGGCCACCGAGGAGCTCCGGGAGCAGCAGGCGTACACCCGCGGGCTGGTGGAGGCGAACATCGATGCGCTGATGGCCACGGATCCCCTGGGCGTCATTACCGACGTGAACCGGCAGATGTGCGCGATGACCGGCTTTCAGCGGGAAGAGCTGATCGGCACGCCGATGAAGCGCTACTTCACGGACCCGGAGCGGGCGGAGGATGGGATTCGGCAGGTGCTCGCCGAGGACCGAGTGGCGAACTACGAGCTGGTGATGCGGGCGAAGGATGGGAAGGAGATAGCGGTCTCCTGCAACGCCGCCACGTTCCGCGATGCGAACGGCCGGCTGCAGGGGGTGTTCGCGGCGGCGCGGGATATCTCGGACCAGCGGGCGCTGGAGGCGCAGCTTCGCCGGGCGCACGCCTACACCCGAGGCCTCATCGAGGCGTCTCTCGACCCGATGATCACGGTGTCCGAGGACGGAGCCATCACGGACGTGAACCAGCAAATGGAGCGCATCACCGGCGTTCCACGCGAACAGCTTATTGGCAGCCGGTTCGATCAGTACTTCACCGACCCTCCGGCGGCGGCCGCCGGCGTCGCGGAAACCTTCCGATCCGGCGCCGTGCACGACTACGTGCTCGTCCTCCGCGCGCGCGACGGGCGCGAGGCGCTCGTCTCCTTCAATGCCGCAGTGTACGAGCAGCCTGACGGGCGGCAGCGCGGAATCTTCGCCGTGGCGCGCGATGTGACCGAGCAGAAGCGCATGGAGGAGGAGCTTCGACGCAGCGAGTTGACGCTCGAGCGCCTCAACGCCGAGCTGGAGGAGCGCGTGCAGGAGCGGACGTCGCAGCTGGAAGCGACGAACAAGGAACTGGAGGCATTCACCTACGCCGTATCGCACGACCTTCGCGCCCCCCTTCGCGCGATCGACGGGTTCAGCATGGCTCTTATGGAGGACGCCGCGGATCGGCTCGATGAGGTCGGCAAGGGCTACGTGCGTCGAGTGCGCGCGGCGGTCGAGCGCATGGCCGATCTCATCGACGACCTGCTGAAGCTGTCGCGCCTCACCCGCGGGGAGCTGCGCATCGAGGAAGTCGATCTGAGCGCCATGGCGCGCGCCGTCGCCGACGAGCTGCGCGCGACCCAGCCCGAACGCCCGGTGACGTTCGAGATCGCGGACGGGCTGCTCGCATTTGCTGACCAGTCGCTGATCCGGGCTGCAATGGAGAACCTGCTCGGGAATGCCTGGAAGTTCAGCCGAAACGTCGCGCATGCCCAGATCGAGGTGGGCGCGGCCGAGATCGGAGGCTGCCCCGCGTTCTTTGTCCGGGACAACGGCGCCGGGTTCGACATGGCGTTTGCGGACAAGCTATTCGGCGCATTTCAGCGTCTCCACACCAAGGAGGAGTTCGAGGGCAACGGAATCGGCCTCGCCACAGTCCAGCGCATCATCCACCGCCACGGCGGCCGCGTCTGGGGCGAGGGCGAGGTTGGAAAGGGCGCGACGTTCTGGTTCACAGTCCCGGCGCGGGAGGACGCTCGCGCGCCGGAAATCGAAAGGAGTGGCACAGATGCCAGATCAACCGGTGCTGTTGGTTGAAGACAATCCCGACGATGAGGAGCTGACGCGGCGAGCGTTCAAAAAGAGCCGAGTGATCAATGAGCTGGTCGTCGCGCGGGACGGCCAGGAGGCGCTGGACTGCATTTTCGGGGATGGCGCGAGGCCAATCGCCGATATCCAGCTCGTCCTGCTGGATTTGAAACTTCCGAAGATCCACGGGCTGGAGGTGCTCCGTCGGATCCGGTCAGACCCGCGCACGCGCACGCTCCCAGTCGTGATTCTCACCTCGTCGGACGAGGAGCGCGACCTCGTTGCCGGTTACGACCTGGGAGCGAACAGCTACATTCGAAAGCCCGTTGACTTCCAGCAGTTCGCCGAGGCCGTGCAACAGCTCAGTCTTTACTGGCTGGTGTTGAACGAGCCGCCGCCGGCGACGGCCGCGTAGGGCGGAATGGCTGTGCAGGGGCCGCCGATGTCGAAACCGCCCTGGGGCTTGCGCCTCCAGCTTGCGGCCGTGACCATTGGTGTCGCGCTGCTCACCGGCGCGGGCATCGCCGCCCTGTTCATTGTGCGCAGCAGCCAGGCGCTGCGCGACGATGTCCTGAGCGAGCAGCTTGCCACGGCCAGCCTCACCGCGGAGTTTGCGTCCATCTACGTTGCCGGCGCGCAGATGGCAGTAGACGGACTGGCGCGCGAGGCTCGCCTGGTCGAAGCGGCTACGTCGGACACGCCTGAGTCGGCATCGCCCGACCTCGCAGTCTTCCTCCACAGCTACACCCCCCTCGCGGCCATCACCCTGTTCGACCTCGATGGGGTCTCACGCGCTACAGGGCTCGCCGACCCGGCGGCCGTGGGCGTCTCCGCGGCTGACCGAGACTACTTCCAGGAAATCGCGCGAACGAAGGAGCCCTTCGTCGGTCGGCCGATCGTGTCCCGGATCACCAGCCTCCCCGTCGTCCCGTACGCGGTGCCGGTCGTCGATACGGAAGGAACGATGCGCGCGGTCCTGATGGGGTCGATCTCCGTGGCACGTCTCTCCGAGGCCCTGGCCAGGGTCAATCCCGACAGCCTGCTGCGCATCTCCGTCGTCGACCGGCGCGAGGGCGGAACGAACATCGCGCACACGGACCCCTCCAGGCTCCTCGATCGACCGAATCTTGGCCCTGGCGCGCTCTCGCAGATCCTTGCAGGAGCCGCGGGAACGGAGCAGTTCCGCAGTCCTGACGGCAACGAATTGCTCCTTGCCTTTAATCCCATTCCCGGCCTACCGTGGTCCGTGGTGACTTGGCAGCCGGCCGACCAGGCCATGGCCCCGATCACCCGGCGCGGGTGGGAGGCGGCCGCCTTCGCCGCGGTGGCGATCGTTCTCGCCGGAGCGGCAGGGATCGTCGTGTCGCTCCGGATCAGCCATCCGGTCCTTCGCTTGCGCGATGCGGCGCGCCGCGTGGCGGCCGGCGACCTCGCCGTTCGCGTACGCTTCACCCAGCAAGACGAGATCGGCCAGCTCGGCCGCGCCTTCGACGCCATGGCGGAATCACTCCAGGAGCGGTCGCGCGCCCTCGAGGCGGCGAACCGCGAGATGGAGGACTTCAGCTACGCGGTCGCCCACGAGCTGCGCGCGCCCCTCCGCGCCATCTACGGCTTCAGCCACGAGCTGGTGGCCGAGCATGGCGCTCAGCTCGACGAGCAAGCCCGGGGCGACCTGAGCCGAATCCGCGCAGCGAGCCTGCGGATGGGCCAGCTCATCGAGGGCGTCCTGACCCTGCTCCGACTCGGCAGAGTCGAGCTTCGTCGGGAAGCGGTCGACCTGAGCGCCATTGCCGACACAGTCGCGCGCCAGCTCCAGGCCGAGGCGCCGGACCGCGCCGTTCGCGTCACCATCGCCAAAGGGGTGATGGCCCGAGGCGACCCGGCGCTCCTGCGGACAGCGCTCGCGCACCTCCTGGGAAACGCGTGGAAGTTCACGCGCCCGATCACCGCGCCGGCGATCGCCTTCGGCTCGCATCAGGCAGATGGAGCGACGGCCTACTTCGTGCGCGACAACGGTGTCGGCTTCGACATGGCCCACACGGCGAACCTGTTCGGCGCGTTCCAGCGCTTGCACAGCGTCGACGAGTTCGAGGGCAACGGCGTTGGACTCGCGGCGGTCCAGCGCATTGTCCGCCGCCACGGCGGGCGCGTCTGGGCCGAAGCCGCGCCCGGAAAGGGCGCCACGTTCTGGTTCACGTTGGAGCCGGGGAATGAGAACCACCATGACTGACCGGACCTTGCACGTCCTCTTCGTCGAGGACAATCCCGACGACGCCGAGATCATCGCGCGGCAGCTCCGGCGGGAGCTGGGGCCCGTGAAGCACCGGCGGGTCGAGACGCCGGAGGCCCTGGAAAGGGCCCACGCCGAGCGGGCATGGGACGTCGTGCTTGTCGACTATACGCTCCCGCGCTTCAACGGGGCGGACGCCGTTCGGCTGGTGCGCCAGTGGCGGCCGGAGCCCCCCTCCATTGTCGTGTCGGGAACCATTACCGACGAGGTGGCCGCCGAGCTGTTGCGGGTCGGCGCGGCGGACTTCATCCTGAAGGACCGACCGGCCCGTCTCAGCCACGCCATCCGGCACGCGATGGAGGAGGCGCGCCTGCGCGCCGAAGCACGCTCGGCGCTCGCGGAGCTCAAGTCCAGTGAGAAGCGCTTCCGCTCCCTCATCGAGCAGGGCTCCGATTTCATCGCCATCGTAGACGACAACGGCGTGATGACATACGTCGCCCCGTCCGTGCTTCGGTTGTTCGGCTACCAGGCGGACGAGGTCCTCGGTCGCAACATCCTCGATTGGGTCCATCCCGACGACGTCGAGCGCGCCAGAGCTGGCCTCGCAGACCTCTTGCGCAATCCCGCGTCGCCACGCGTCGAGACCTTTCGAGTGCGGCACCGGAGCGGCGAGTATCGCTGGCTCGAGGGCTCCGGGACGGTCCTGAGCGACGAATCCGCCGTGCGCGCCGTTGTGCTGAACTATCACGACATCACCGAGCGGCGCACTGCCGAAATCGCGCTCGCGGAAAGCGAGGCGCAGTATCGACGCATCGTCACGTCGGTCCAGGAGGGGATCAGCCAGATCGACGCCGAGGACCGCATGGTGTTCGTGAACGACCGCATGGCCGCGATGCTGGGCTACGCGCCGGAGGAGATGCTGGGCCGCCCGCTCGCCGACTTCATCGGACCCACTCGGCGGGGGGCTCCGCTGAATGAGGCGATGGCTCGGCGGCACATGGGTGTCGCCGAGCGCATCGAGGTCGACCTGCTCCACAAGAACGGCGGGATCGTCTGGGCGATCGTCTCCGCGAGCCCGCTGTTCGATGCCCATGGACACTACGTCGGCGCCCTGGCCGCGCTGACCGATATCACCGACCGCAAGCGTGACGAGGAGGCTCTCGCCTCCAAAAACCGCGCGCTGCGCACCCTCAGCCGAGGCAATGACGAGCTGATCCATGCGTCCACCGAGATCGATCTGGTGCGAGGGATCTGCCGAGCCGTCGTCGAGGAGGGCGGCTACCGCTTTGCCTGGGTCGGGTACGTCGAGCGCCACGGGGCGCGAATGATCCGGCCGATCGCGTGGGCCGGGCAGGACGCCACGTACCTCGAAGATGCTCCGCCGGTCGTGGGCGGCGGCAGGACGGGCGGACGGCCGATCGCCGCCGCGGTCCGGACCGGCGAGGTCGCCGTCGTGCAGCAGCTCGACCGCAGGCCGGTGACGCGATGGATGAAGGAGGCGCGCAAACGAGGGTACATGTCCGTCATCGCAATCCCGCTCAAGGACGGAGAGGACGTGTTCGGCGTGCTCAATATCTACGCGGCGCAGCCGGACGCGTTCGATCACGATGAGCGCCAGCTCCTCGAGGAGCTGGCCAATGACCTGGCGTTCGGGATCCTCGGGCTGCGCGAGCGCGCCGCGCACACGGAGACCCAGCGCCGCGAGCTGGAGGCGCTGCAAAAGATCCGCGCGACGATCGAAGCGACCGTGGCCGCGCTCGCCGGGGCGCTGGAGCTCCGGGACCCGTATACGGCGGGCCACCAGCGCCGGGTGGCGAGCCTGGCCGCGGCCATTGGCCGCGGGCTTGGCCTCCCGGACGACCGGGTCGAGGGGATCCGCTTCGGCGCGCTCATCCACGACATCGGCAAGGTCTACGTGCCGTCCGAGATCCTCAATCGCCCCGGCACCCTCACGCCCGTCGAGTTCGAGCTGATCAAGACCCACGCCCAGGCCGGTTACGACATCGTGAAGGACGTGCAGTTCCCCTGGCCCATCGCCGAGATGGTGCTCCAGCACCACGAGCGGCTGGACGGGTCCGGCTACCCGAACGGCCTGCGCGGCGAGGCAATCTGCCTGGAGGCGCGCATCCTGGCCGTGGCGGACGTGGTGGAGGCGATCGGTACATTCCGTCCCTATCGGCCCGCGCTGGGCATGGACCGCGGCCTGGAGGTGATTAGGAGTCAGCGTGGGGTCGCCTTCGACGCGTCGGTCGTCGACGCCTGCATCCAGGTGATCGGGGCGGGGTTCCGCTTCGAGGCCGCGAACGACGTGCAGGAAGGAGGTTCGTGAGTGGTGATGATGCAAGGAGAAAGAACCGCTATGCTGGAGCCCGGGACCTACGCTGATACCTTTCGCGCGCTGAGCGCCTCCATCACCCAGGTGAAGGGGAGAAACATCGGGATCGTCGACCGCGGCGACCATGTCGAGGTGTCGTGGCTGGGAGACGACGGCGTGCGGCACGAGCGTCACTTCAACGAGCCGGATCTGGCGTCGCTCCGCGAGTGGGGAAAGAAGCTTCGCGGCGCGCATCGGTCCGCGCCCACGGGGATCACCGAGGCGGTCCGCTCCCTCCGCGACCAGGGGATTCCGGACGCGGTCGAGTCGCTGCGCACCCTTGGCCAGATCCTGGACGAGCGCGCGGCGGAGGAGATCGCCATCGCGGAGATGACGGGCGGCTACTGGGTGTCGTGGAATAGCCGAGGCGCGAAGGTGAGCATGGTGTTCGCCCGCGACGAGCTGACGGCGCGCGCGCTGCGGTACCAGACGCTCCGCGGGCGGCCCGACGAGGCGGCGCCGACAATGCGCAGGCGCCGCTGATTCCCACCCCCGCTGCCCCCAACCCCACCCTCCCCCGCTGCGGCAGGGGAGGGGGTTGGATCTTCCCCCCGCGACCGGTGGAGGTTCAGGGAGGGCGTGAGGCCCCCACCCCCACCCCCCCCCGCTGCGGCAGGGGAGGGAGTAAACTGTCATCCCGAGGGCGAAGCCCGAGGGATCTCGCTCGACAGAGATGCCGCGCTGCGCTCGGCATGATCGGGAAGGCCGAGCCCTCACCTCCCCCGGGCGGCCGCCCCGCGCGCCGAAGCCTCGCCCGCCGCTGCCCGCGTGACGAGCACCAGCAGGCCCAGGACTACGAAGCACAGCAGCAGGGCGCTGAGCCCCAGCGACCAGCGAATGCTGATGAAGCCGCCCAGGATCCCGACCGTCACCCCGCTGCCCGCCTTCAGCCCGTTGCTCGCCATGCTGTAGAGGCCGATGACGCGGCCTCGCTCGGCCGGCGGCGCCAGGAGCTGGACGAGCGTCTGCGCGATGGACTGTGACGCGAGGCTGGCCACGCCCGCCAGGATCAGCAGCAGGATCGAGAGCGGATAGCTTTCGGTGGCCGCGAAGCCGATCATGCTCAGCCCCCAGACGACCGTGCTGAAGAGCGCGGTGCGGGCGCTCGGGCGGAGCAGGCCGCTCGCCTCGAGCAGGATGCCCCCCAGCACCGCGCCGCCGGCGTTGGCGGCGATGAAGCCGCCGTAGGCGAGGCCCGCCGTGTCGATGCCCAGGTCGTGGGCGAACTCGGGCATCTGGGGCCCGAGGGCGGCGCCGATCAAGAGGGCGCTCACCCCACCGAGGGCGACCATGGCGATGATGGTCGGGTTGTCGGCCACGTCGCGAAGCACGCGCACGGCGGCGACGAGCGAGAGGCGCGGCCGGCGGGCGCCGGGCTGCTCGCGAAGGTGGCCGGTATACGGAACGGTGAGCAGCCACGTTGTGAGCGGGAGGTAGATCAGCACGTTGGCGAAGATGCCGAAGGTGGGCCCGAGTCCCAGCAGCAGCGCGGACCCGACGGCTGGGCCGCAGAGGATCCCCAGGCTGCGCGCCGTCGAGTTCAGGCGCACGGCGCTGGGGAGCGTCTCCGGCCCGACGATGTCGTGGAGCATGAGCTGCTCGGCCGGCGCCCAGAGGGCCGCCGCCATACCGTGGAGGGAGAGGAGCACCATGGCGTGCCAGACCTCGAGCCGCTGGGTCAAGAACAGGGCTCCCCACGACGCGGAGACGGACATAAAGAGGAGCTGCGACGCCTGGATGACCTTCCGGCAATCGTACCGGTCCGCTAGCGAGCCGAAGAAGACGGACAGAAGCAGGAACGGCACCCAGTGGCTGATGACCGCGAACCCGGCGAGGGCGGGCGAGTGGAAGTACTGGTAGAGCATCCAGTAGGTGATGACGTGCTCGACGTTGTCGCCCATCATCGAGAGCATGCCGCCGACGAGGTACCGCCGGCAGTCCGGATTCGCGAGGGCAAGGAAGCGCGTGGCGGCTGGGCGACGCTCCGCTCCCGTGGTGTCGCCGGGGACGCGCGCGCCGGTGCTCACGAAGCCCAAAACCTCCGAGGGGCAACGTCGGGGTGCACCCAGGATGATAGGGCAGCGACCGAGCGCCTTGGGCCGTATACTCTCGGCGGCCGGCATCCTCCAATCCCCCGATCACCCCATCCCGAGGCCCGATTCCGCCAGTGAGATCCGATCCCCCGGACGACGACTTCGACGAAGCCTACGACGACGAGGAGCGGCCGCGTCGGCGCATCGGGCCGCTCAAGGTCGCCTTCATCGGGCTCGTCTGCGGCGTCGCCCTCAGCTTCGGCGCGATCCTGACGGCCTTCTCGACGGGGACCGGCGCCGGGGCGCCCGGGGCGCTGACCATCCTCATGATGGGGACCGACCAGCGGCCGGACGAGCGCGGGTCGGACCCCGGGCGGACCGATTCGATGATGTTGGTTGTGGTGCGGCCGAACGCTCCCGTGGCGCTCGTCTCGGTCCCCCGCGATCTCTGGGTCTCGATCCCCGGCTATGGGGAGGGGCGAATCAATACGGCGTATCGCAGCGCCGAGTTGGAGCGGCCCGGTAGCGGGCCCGCCGAGGCAAAGACAACGGTCGCGGCGGCGCTGGGGATCCACGTCGACCGGTACGTGTTGGTCGACATGGCAGGCCTGCGGACCATCGTCGACGACGTGGGCGGCGTCGACGTCGACGTGCCAACAACCATCATCGACCAGGCCTTCCCCACGGACGATTACGGCATTACCACCATCGAGATTCCGGCCGGGCGCCAGCACCTGAACGGCGCGATGGCCCTCGCCTACGCCCGGACCCGCCACCAGGACAGCGACTTCGGGCGGATGGGGCGCCAGCAGCAGGTGATCGAGGCGCTGATGGCGAAGCTGGCGCGCCCGTCCGGGATGCTGGCCGCGCCCCGGGTGTTGCGCGCGGTCTCCGCGGCCACGCGATCCGACCTATCACCGGCGGACGCGGCGTTTCTGGCGGCCGGGGGCGTGCTGGCCGGGGGCGGCGTGCGCCAGATGGTGATCGGCCCGGAGTTGGTGAGTCCGCTGACCGGTGACGACGGCGCGGCGCTCCTGCAGCCGCGGCCGGGGCTGAAGGCCGCGGTCGCGGACTTTGTGGAGTTGGCTTCTCCGCGCTCCTGAGGGCGCAGCGCGAAGGATCTCGATGGCTGGAGATGCTTCGCTGCGCTCAGCATGACAAACGTCGGTCGGTCAGTCATCCTGAGGGCGCAGCCCGAAGGATCTCGATGGCCGGAGATGCTTCGCTGCGCTCAGCATGACAAACGTCGGTCAGTCAGTCATCCTGACAACGTCGATCATCCTGACGACGTCGGTCGGTCGGTTATCCTGACAACGTCGGTCGGTCATCCTGAGGGCGCAGCCCGAAGGATCTCGATGGCCGGAGATGCTTCGCTGCGCTCAGCATGACCGTCATTCAGATCAGATCTATGGCAGTTCGTACAAAACGCTGCCCATGTCCGAGGCGTCGTATCCGCCCAGGGCCTCCACCTCGGCCCGGAATTGCGCCGACCCGATCACCGCGCGGAGCGGCGCCAGCAGCTCGCCCTCGTAGTGCTCGGCGGGGACGATCAGGTCGTAGCGCTCCCGGAGGAGGGGGATGAACTCCATCGAGAGGGCGCGGGCGGCCGCCAGAATCCCGAGCCCGACGTCCGCGGTGCCGCTCATCACCGCGGCCGCCACGGCCAGGTGGTTGTACTCCTCGCGCTCGTAACCCCGCACCTGCGACGGGTCAGCGCCCAGCCGCTTCAGCTCGTAGTCGAGGAGCACGCGGGTCCCCGCCCCCCGTTGACGATTGACATAACGTACATCGGGGCGCAGGAGGTCGGCGAGGCCGTGGATCGCCTTCGGGTTACCGGGCGCCACGATGAGCCCCTGCTCCCGATAGACGAGATTGACGATGAGCGCGCGTCGCTCGCGGAGGTAGCGCCGAACGAACCCCACGTTGTACTCGCCGGTCTCCTCGTCGAGCAGGTGCGAGCCGGCGAGGTGCGCCTCGCCCCGCTGGAGGGCGATGAGGCCGCCGAGGCTGCCGACGTTCGACGACGAGAGGCTGGCGCCGGGCCGAATCCGGGCGATGGCGCTGGAGAGCAGATCCAGAGCCAGATCGTGGCTACCGATCGCCACGATGGTGCGCTCCACCTCCCCCGGGTCGCGCAGCACCTCGGCCTCGACTGCCTCGCCCGCGTGCACCCCCTCCGAGAAGCGCGGGATGCGCACCAGGGCGTCCGCGCGCACCAGGGAGGTGATGACGCCAGCGCCGCGCTGGAGCGGCGTGGCCACCACGCGGTCGCCGACCCGGCCCAGCTTCACGCGCAGGTATTCGTCCTCGCCCATGGGCGAGAGCACCTTCCGGGTCATCGAAGCCCGAATGCGCGGGCGCGCGACCTGCGCGACGCCAAGGAGCCGATGGAGCACCGGGGCGAGAAAGAGCTCGGCGGTCAGAACGGCGGAGACGGGAAAGCCCGGGATCCCGAGGACCGGCTTCCCACCACAGACGCCCAGCACCACGGGGTGTCCCGGTCGGACGGCGACGCCGTGGGCGACGAGCGTGCCGAGGTCCCCGACCACGGCCGCCGTGTAGTCTTCGGAGCCGGCCGAGGAGCCGGCGTTGACCACCACCACGTCGGAGGCGTCGAGGGCGTCGGCGACGCGCCGGAGCAGCCGGTCGCGGTCGTCCCGCTCCGGCGGCAACACCGTCGCGGTGCCGCCCCAGTCCTGGACCTGGGCCGCCAGCATGATGGAGTTGAACTCCACCACGTCGCCGGGCCTCAGCTCGGCGCCGGGCTGCACCAGCTCTGTGCCGGTCGGCAGAATCGCAACGGCCGGCTTGCGGCGAACCGACACGGTCGTGTTGCCGCTCGCCGCGATGGCGCCGAGATCGAAGGCGCCGAGCCGCCGCCCCTCCGTCAGGACCAGCTCCGTGGCGACGATGTCCTCCCCCAGCGGGCGGACGTGCTGCCAGGGCGCGACCGGCTGCATGATCTCGACGACGTCGTCGCTGACGCGGTGTACCTGCTCGATCATGATGACGGCGTCGAAGTCGGGAGGTAGGGGATCGCCGGTATCGACCCACGCCGCCTGGTCGCCGATGCGTAGACGGATCGGCGCGATCTCCGACGCGCCGATCGTGTCGGCGGCGCGGACGGCGATGCCATCCATCGCCGAGGCGTAGTAGTGGGGGGACGACACGCGGGCCCACACGGGCGCGGCCGTCACGCGGCCAAGGGCTTCGCGGACGGGCGCGTCCTCGCCGGGGAGCGGAGGGGTCCAGCCGGCCGCGGCGAGGGCGTCCCAGAACGCCTGGAGGGCGTCGTCCAGCGGCACGTCTCGCAGGAACACGTTGCGCTCGCGCGCCACCCTGCTCTCTCCGCCTCCTCTCAGGAGGATCCCGCAGGACCGTTCGTCCTGAGCCTATCGAAGGGCGCGGTGTGCTTCGACTGGCCTGCCCTGAGCGAAGCCGAAGGGCTCAGCACGAACGGTTTCCGCGCGTTCTACCGCACCCCACTAGAACAGCACGACGGGCACGATAGCGCCCTCTGGGAGGCCGCCGTCGTCCAGCTCGACTTTGACCATGCCGTCGGCGTGGACGAGGGTGTAGATGAGATTGGACTTGCCGAAGACCGGCACCGCCCACCGCTCGCCGTCGCGCTCCTCGAGACGGACCTGGACATAGTCCTCGCGGCCGGCGGCCGAGGCGATGCCGTGGGCCAGGCGGGCGGCCGTCGTGCGCCGGGCGGGCCGACCCGCGCCGGTCAGATACGCCAGCGTGGGCGTGACGAAGAGGTCGAAGGTCACCATGCAGGAGACGGGGTTCCCGGGCAGACCGAAGATCGGCTTCCCGTCCGCCACCGCGAGAACCGTCGGTTTGCCGGGGCGCAGCGACACGCCGTGCACCAGCACGCCCGGCGTGCCGAGGGAGGCGATCACCTCGGCCGTCATGTCCCGCGTGGAGACGGAGCTGCCGGCGGATAGGATCAGCACGTCGGTGGCCGTGAACCCCCGCCGCGCCGCCTCCGCCAGCGCGTCGTACCGGTCGGGCACGATCCCCAGGGGCACCGGGACGTGCCCTGCCTGCTCCACCAGCGCGGCGAGGGTCGACGTGTTGATGTCGCGAATCTGGCCCGGGCTCGGCGTCGCGTCGGGCGCGACGATCTCGTCCCCGCCCGAGATGATGCCGACGCTCAGGCGCGGCGCAACCGTGATCTCAACGATCCCGAGGCTGGCGAGCCCCCCCAGGTCCTGGGCGCGCAGGGTGTGGCCGCGCGGCAGGACCGCCGAGCCGCGACGGATGTCCTCGCCGACCTGGATCACGTTCTCGCCCGGCGCGACAGGGCGCAGCACCTCCACCGTCCGCTCATCGACGTCCTGCGTCAGCTCCACCATCACGACCGCGTCGGCGCCGGGCGGCAACATTCCCCCGGTCGCGATGCGCGCGGCCTCGGCGGAACGGACCTGGACCGCGGCGGCCGTTCCCATCGCGACCTCACCGACGACGGTGAGGTACGCGGGCAGCGCCTCGCTGGCGCCGAAGGTGTCGGCGGCGCGGACGGCGAACCCGTCCATGGTGGATCGCGGGAAGTCGGGCAGGTCGTGGGGAGCGAGGAGGTCTTCCGCCAGGACGCGGCCCAGCGCCCGGCTCGCAGATATGCGTTCGGCGCGGTCGAGGGGCGCGAGGCGCTCGTGCAGGCGCTTCAGCGCATCGGCCGGCGCCATGACGTGAAATAGCTCTTTCACGCGAATATCCCGTCGAGGCGCTCGTGCAGGCGCTTCAGCGCATCGGCCGGCGCCATGACGTGAACTAGCTCTTTCACGCGAATATCCCGTCGAGGCGCTCGTGCAGGCGCTTCAGCGCATCGGCCGGCGCCATGACGTGAACTAGCTCTTTCACGCGAATATCCCGTACATCCTGGCACGCGATTCAGGAGCTGTCATGCTGAGCGCAGCGAAGCATCTCGGTGAATCGAGATCCTTCGGGCTGCGCCCTCAGGACGACGCATTCCCCAACCTGCGAGGCAAACCTGGCTACTCCGGTTTATGCCAGTAGCGGTACTTGAGGCGCCAGGGCTTGGTGACGGCGTTGGTCACGGCGCGCATCTTGCCGCTGAGGCCGCCGGTGAGGGTGAGGACCCCGCGGATCTCCTTGGCCAGGGGGATATGGTGCTCGGGGTAGCGCTCCGTCCCCACATCCGGCAGCCCGTGCTCGGCCGCTGATTTCGTGAGGACGTGGAGCACGTGCGTCCCCCCGGCCTGGCTCTTGCCATAGACGTGGCCGCCCACCTGCGCCGCGCGCTCGGTCGCCCTGGCGTCCATCTCGTCCACGATGCCGAAGGATAGGGCGTGGACCGGGCACGCCTGGACGCAGAAGGGCTGCTTATCGTCGCGCACCCGGTCGACGCACATGGTGCACTTCGTCGCGCGGCCTGTGACCTCGGACTTGGCGATGACGTGCCACGGACACGCGTAGACGCAGTACTCGCAGCCGATGCACACCGCGGGGTCGATGACGACTGGCCCCTCGTCGTACTTGGTGATCGCCTCGACGGGGCAGACGGCCGCGCACAACGGATATTCGCAGTGCATGCAGCTATTGCGTCCCCAGGTGCTGGCCGTGCCCTCGAGGACTGGCGGCTCCATGGTGATCCAGGTGCTCGGGTTGATAGCGTAGGTGTCTCCGCGGGGCAGGTCGTTCCAATCCTTGCACGCCTCGACGCACTGCCGGCACCCGATGCACGTTTGAGCGTCGAAGACTATGGCGCGCGCTTTCCCGTCGGAAAGGCGCCGGGTGGGGTAGGGCCGACGCTCGCCGTGGTCGGGGCCTTGGGGTGTCTCGCTCATTCCGGCTCGCTCCACGCCGCGAACTCCTCCAATCCGAGGCGTTCGAGGGTCTCTCGGAACGGCCGGCCCGTCATCTCGTCGCGCCCAGAGAGCCGGTAATACTCCTGGATGATGCCGGGCATGAACTTCGCGATGGTGAAGCCCTTGTACTGGCCATCCGGAATCGGCTCGAGGAAGCGCGGCCCAACGTCCGTCCAATCGTGCTCCGCGCGCCAGCCGCGCTGGGTGCCGAAGATGCTCTGAAGGATCATGCTTCGGTGGCCGACCTCGAGCGCCTCGTCGAGAGTCACGTCCCAGCCGGTCGTCGCGTTCAGCGCATCGATCATGGACTTGTACCCGTCGGGCGCCATCTGGTTCATGGCGAACCAGCACGCGCCCATCAGGCCGGAGGATTGGCGATACTGCTCGCTGAGGATGTGGGACCAGGCCCAGCCGTCCGGCTCCGTTGGCGAGAGCGGCCCCCAGCTCTCGCGGTACTTCAGGTCCGGCGGCGGCTCGCGGCTGCCGCCGCCCTGCGGCTTCATGCCGCCGCTGGCCACCAGCTCGCGCAGCATGTTGCCGATCATCGGCCGCCACTCGTGCTGCGCCGGCGTCCCACCTTTGGTGTGGACCACCCACTGGGCGGCGTCGCCGCCGAGGGCTTCTGCCAGCTCCTTCGGGCCCTCGGCGAGGAGGTTCCCGAGCCAGCCCTCGCGCCGAGCGCACATGTCGAGCAGCCGGTCCACGACGGCTGTGTCGCCCCATTCAAGGTTCAGGCCGCCCGTTTGCTGCGCGGTCAGGAGCCTCTTTTCCCACGCCTCGAAGGCGAGCCCAGCTCCGTCGGCGAAATGGCTGCACTCGATGCCGAGGTCGTTGATGCGCTCCGAGAGGTAGAGCACGTCGTTGCCCTTGATGTCGAGGTTGAAGAAGGTGTCGAGCCATTCGGAGCCGGCGTTGAAGTGGACCTTGGCGCCGATGTGGTCGCCGTCGCCCAGCTCGGCGTCCCAGGGGCACATGCGACCGCATTGGAAGCAGGGGCGGGGCGTGATGCGGTTCGTCTCGAAGCCGCGCGCGTGGTCTTCGATCACGGTGGCGCGCCAGTTGTGGCGGGTGATGGCGCCCCACGAGCCACCATGGCCGACGTCGCGGCGCTGGTCGGGCGAGTAGACGCGGAGCGTTGCGCGCCAGCGCTCGCCCGCGTCGATGAGTCGCTCCTTGTTGCGGATGGGTGGGCGCCGCGAACCTCGGGCGACGACGGCCTTGAGCCTCTTGGAGCCCATGACGGCGCCGAGACCGTGCGCGGCTACGTGGTTGTAGTCGTTCACCAGCATCGCCGCGCGGATGAGGTTCTCGCCGGCGGGGCCGATGCACGCGACGCGCGCATCCTGGCGGCCGACCTGGCGGCGGAGCATCTCTTCGGTCTCGCGGGTGCCCTTTCCCCACACGGACCGCGCGTCGCGGATCTCGGCGCGCCCGTCGTTCAGGTAGAGGTACACGGGGCGATCGGACTGGCCCGTGATGATGATTCCGTCGAAGCCGGCAGCCTTCATCGCCACGGCCCAGAAGCCGCTCGTCGCGCCGCGGCCGAGGGTGTAGCGCGTGGCCGGGCTGGGATAGACGGCGGTCATCTTGGTGCCGCCGGGCGTGAGGCCGGTGCCGGTGACCGGCCCGGTCATCATACAGATCATGCTCGCCGGGCTATAGGCCTCGGTGTCCGGCGCTATCTCATTCAGGAGGATGTACGTCCCAAGTGCCTGGCCGCCCCAGTACTTCCGGAGAATCGGCTCTTCGGGCAGCTCGACGGGCTCGCAGCTCCCCGAGGTGAGGTCGACGCGGAGCAGCTTGCCCATGTACCCGCCCGGCAGCGGAGTCCTGCGCACCGATGGGAAGAGCAGCTCGTTGCGCGAGGCTAGGACCTGGGGTTGCGTCGCCATCGCCTGCCTCCGACGCGGGGATTTGAAGCACTACAATACACCGCTGCGGTTCCGGGCTCAAGCGGCGGCTGTGCGCCGACGGCCGACCGCAGGGCGCGTCGGCTCGCGGCGGGGAGGAGGAACACGTGCGCTGCCAATTTTGCGGCGAGGAGAACGCGGAAGACGTGAAGACGTGCGTCAAGTGCGGCGCCAACCTCGCTCCGGATACGCCCCCGACCACCGCGTCGCTCACGGCCTGGTCGGGCGTCGGCATCCCGACGGGCATGGTCACCACAGGTCTCGGCTTCGAGGGGTTTCGGATCACGCAGTATCTGGGCATCGTGCGCGGGCTCACGGTCCGATCGCGCGGGGCTGTCGGAAATGTCGTCGGTCAGGTGCAATCCTTCTTCGGCGGGAACATCTCGGTGTACGTCACGCTGTGCGAGCAGGCGCGGGAGGAGGCATACAACCTGATGATTCAGCACGCGACGCAGTGCGGCGCCAACGCCATCATCGGCATGCGCTACGACGCCAACGACGTGATGGAGGGCATCACGGAGGTGCTGGCGTACGGGACCGCGGTCACGGTGGCCCCGCTCGAGGCGCCCGACGCGACGCCCGCATCGGGCTGACGCGCCATACCTGCCGCCCTGAAGGGCGGGCCTATTGTTGGTAGTCGTAGGGTTAACTCAGGAAACAGGGTGGCGTACAATCGCGCCCATGTGGGGGCTGCTTAGGCGATCGCTATGGTTCAACCTCCGCCTATGGACTGGGCCTCTGTCTTTTATCGCAATTAGCCCATTTTTCGCCCTCATCGCCCTGCTTGTCCTCTCTGATCAAAAAGCTCGGCGCTTGGTCAGGTCCCCGTCCGTTGGTCAGGTCCCCGTCCGGAAAGATGATGTTAGAGATGTCCGTGCTGCAAATGGTCGGTGCAGTTCTCTTTGTGGCTCTCTGGGGTTCTTATCACCGCTGAACGCGCCTTTCCACTTCAGGAACCCGGTCGAAGTCGCGATCAAAGCTCAGGATCTCCCTCAAGCCGAGGCGGCGCATATGGGCAACGTTGAGGGCGTCGACGAAGTCGAGAAATTGGTACTGGGTGAAAAGGTCCAACGCCTGCAGATACGTTCGTTTGTTCGCGAGCGAGAGACCTTTCAGCCGCAGCAATGGGCTCAGCAAGCGCTGAACTTCGTCGCGCGGGACGTTGTAGAGGGTCTTTGAGGTTAGGACCCACACGACCTCTATGATGACGCCCTCGCAGGTCGCGGCCGACAGCGCTCCTGAGTCGAGTTGCTGAATGATGGCTTGGGCTTGTTGTGTCTGAGCCGCAAGTTGCGGCTCGGTCGGACCGGGCTGGATTAGGTAGCGCAGGAAGATGTTCGTGTCGATGAAAGCGGTGGCCATCCCCCGGCCTATTCGCCCTCTCGCGCAACATGTCGAACATGTTCCCGGGCGGCCTCCTCCGTGATCTCTTTGTCTGTCAGTGGACGATCAAGCGGGGGAATCGCCTGGAAGCTGGCTTCAAGGGACGAGACCGCAGGCGCCAGTCTGACACATCCATCTTCGAGCGTGAATGTGACTTTGTCGCGTGGCTTGATGCCGAGGGATCGGCGGACCTCCAACGGGATGGTGATTTGGCCTTTTTCGCTCACGGTGCTCACGAATAGTCTCATTGCTTTAACTACATCCCGATGTTGGAGAAATTCAAAATAGTTTTACCGAATAGGCTCGAGGCCCGCCGGGTGATGGGACTGCTGCCCTGAAGGGTGCGGGATGATGGGGCCGCCGCCCTGAAGGGCGGGTCAGTGTTTCGCCCCTCGGCCCGCCGTTTCCGGCGGCGGGCGACGCAGCCCCCCGACCGGCGGGCCTGCCTGGACCGCTTTCCGCGCCCCCGTGACTGCGGCGCACGCTGGGGATATGCTGTTGGGCGATGGCAACGCGGCTTCGCGCGACGCGCGGGGCCCGACGCGGAGAGGGGGCTAAGTCATGCCGTTCGATCTGGTCATTCGCAACGGAACGGTCATCGACGGGACCGGCGCGCCGCGGTTCGATGCCGACGTCGGCGTGGAGGGCGACCGAATCACGGCGATCGCGCCCAAGCTGGGGCCGGGCGCGCGAGAGATCGACGCGCGCGGCCACGTGGTGGCGCCGGGATTCATCGACGCTCACACCCACATGGACCTGTTCCTCGTCCTCTACCCCCACGGCAACCCGGTCGTGAACTTCGGAGTGACGACGGTGGTGATCGGGGACTGCGGCGCGTCCGTTGCCCCCGTGCCCGACGGGACGGAGCCGACCGCGGTGCTGGTGAACTACCTGCGTCGAGTGTTGGACGACTACATCGACGCCGACGCGTGGCAGTGGAAGAGCTACCCAGATTACCTCGCTTACCTACGGGGGAAGGTCGGCATCAACGTCGCCGCGCTCGTGCCCCATTCGCCGGTGCGGCTGGCCGTGATGGGCGAGGCCGCGTATCAGCGGGAAGCGTCGCCGGACGAGATCACCGCCATGCAGCGCATGGTGCGGGAGGCGATGCGGGCCGGCGCCGTCGGCTTCTCGACGAGCCCGCGGGGCGGGCCGGAAGTCCACGCGGGGACGCCCAGCACATTTGCGACGCAGGACGAGATCGTGGCGCTGGCCGACGTCGCACGGGAGTACGGCGGGTGCTTCCAGTTCAACGGCTTCGGCAACCTCATCAAGCCGGAGACGGGAGCGGCCGCGCTCCTTGAACGCATCAATTCCCTCATGATCGGCAACGAGTTCCGCCTCCATCCGGGCGAGCCCGACGAGGCGGCGCGATCCCTCGCCTTCATGGAGGACGCGAGCCTTCGTGGGAAAGATCTGACCGGTGTGGTCATCCCGTACCAGCACATCCGCCGCTTCGGCGTCAACGACGCGTTCCTCTTCGACGGGCTGCCGGCGTGGGAGGAGCTGAAGGGAAGCGGTGGCGACCGACGCGCCCGGCTGCTGGACCCGGACTTTCGCCGCCGGCTGGAGCGGGAGCGGATAGCAGGCGCAGGGAAACCCGCGTTCCCGGAGTGGAACGGCTGGGGGAGCGTGGTGTTCGACCGAATGGACCGCGCCGGTCTCAAGCAGCTCGAGGCGCGGGACGTGGCGGAGGTCGCGCGGGCGTCCGGGAAGGAGCCGGCGGACGCGTTCTTCGACGCCTGGGTCGAGGACGACCTGCGCTCGCGCTTCGTCTATCGCGGCCTCGCCAACGGGAACCTGGATGACCTTGCCGAGATGATTCGCTCCCCGCACAGCTTGATCGGCACCGACTGCGGCGCGCACCTCGACCGCTTCTTCTGGCACGGCACGCCCGCGCGCCTCATCGGCCACTGGTGGCGGGAGAAACAGCTCTTTCCGAGCCTCGAGCAGGCGGTGTGGAAGATCACGGGGTACCCGGCGGAGAAGCTCGGCTTCGAGCGGGGACGCATCCAGCTCGGGCTGCCGGCCGACATCACGGTCTTCGACCCGAACCGCTATCAGGACCTGGTCATGGAGCGGCTACCAGAGCGGGTGGACGCCGCCGAGGTGCAGCGGCACCCGCCGGGAGTCCACGCGGTCGTCGTCAACGGTCAGGTCGTCGTCGAGGACGGCGAGTGCATGGACGCCTTTCCTGGCATCGTCGCGCGCCGAGATCTGTAGCCCGCACCCCCACTGCGGCAGGTGCTGGAGTTCCCCTCCCCCTCGAGGCGACGGGGGGTGGGAGTGACACCCCCCATCCCCGCCTTCCCCCGCAATGGGGGGGAGGAGCAGACCACTCCCCTCTCTCCCGCGGTCGGGGAGGCGGGTACGGGACGAGGTGACACCCCCCATCCCCGCCTTCCCCCGCAAGGGGGGAAGGAGCAGACAACTCCCCTCTCTCCCGCGGTCGGGGAGGCGGGTACGGGACGAGGTGACACCCCCCATCCCCGCCTTCCCCCGCAAGGGGGAAGGGGCGATCAATCCCCTCTCGCTCGACCTCGACGGGGGAGATGGCGGCTCCGCCGAGCTTAGAGCGCGCCCTGCTCGCGGTAGTAGCGCTCCGCGGCCGGATGGAGCGGCACGTCGAGCGGGCACGCGTCCGAGCTGATGCAGAGGTCGCGCAGCGTCACCGTCCCCTCCGCATCCCACTGCACGAGCGGGCGCACCGCGTCGAGCGCTTTGGCCATCGCGTACGCCAGCTCGTCGGACAGGTCGGCCCGAGTGAAGAGCGGCCATCCGCTGAAGCTCACCGCGGTCACGTCCTCGTTCAGCTCCGGGAACTCGTCGCGCGCCACGGGGATGACGGGCCACCCCAGCTCGCGGATGCGCGCCTCGCCGGCGGCGCCGAGGGACAGGAACTCCATCCCGGACTCGAGGGCGATGTGCCCCCAACCGGAGATCCCTTCGTCGAACACCGCGTCCACGGACCCGTCGCGCATGCCATTGATCCGCGCGGCTTCGCGTGGCCGCTCGATGAGCTGAAGAGAGCCGCCCCACCGCTCCACGTCGGCGAGCGAGAAGCCGTAGGCTCCCAGCACCTGGTCGACGACGAAGCGGGTGGCATTCTTCGGGTCGGCACGGACGGAGATTCGCAGCGGCACCCGTCGCTCGGCGATCTCAGCCACCGACGAGATGCCGTGGCGCCGCGAGACGGCGAACACGTGCCAGTCCAGCGACGGCATGACGCCGATGGCGCGAAGGGGGAGGGGACGGCTGAAGGGGCCCACGCCTCGGTAGGCCATCGTGAGATACGCTGATGGGTTGAAGACGCCCAGGTCAATCCGGCCGCTCGCCACCTCCTCCGCGGGGTTCGGCGTGTCCGACGCGAGGACCACGCGCGGGGCAAAGGGCCCGTTCCTGGCGGAACCGACCGACACGCGGATCTCGCGAAGGGCGCCATCGAGGGTCGTCCGGTCGAACGTGAGCGCGACCGCCATTTGCGCGATGGCGAAGGTGCGAATGTCCGGCGCGTTGGGCGGGCGAAATGGATCCGCGTCCCGGGTCGCCGCCGATCGAAAGGGCACCGCCTCTGCCATGCTTCCCCCTTGTCCGCCCTCGCTTGGGCGCGAAAGATCCGTTATTCTCGCATAGCTACAGTTGGCCGTTTCTGAGGAGGATGTCGTGAGGAATGGATTTCGTGTGTACGATGCGGACACCCACGTGCATGCGACCGCGGAGAGCTTGAAACCGCATCTCAGCGCGGCGCTCCGCGAGCGCCTGCCAAATCTCGATGAGTTCGAGTCGCCATTTCGGACTGGCTGGGCCGGCGAGAAGCTCGAGCCGCCCTACCGCCACCTGTTCCGCTTCGAGCGCCGGGGTGGATGGGGCGGCGGACAGCCCCGGGTCCTGGGCGAGGCGGCTCCGCGAGAAAACGCGTCGCGGGAGTTCCAGCACTTCATGGGGCGAGTCTTTCCCACGCCCGGAAGCTCGGATTACGACCCCGATGCCCGCATTCGCGACATGGACCGGGAAGGGGTAGACGTCCACATGATGGTGCCGGCCGGCCCCGTCGGCCACGCCGATCCGTGGATCGAGATGGAGTTCATTCGTGCCAACCATCGTTATCTCGACGCCTTCTGCAGCGAATATCCCCACCGCCTGAAATCACTCATCGTCGTAACGCCGCGGTCCATCGAGGCGTCCGTTGAGGAGATCAAGCGGTGGGCGGGATCGCCGTGGGCGGTGGGCGTGCAGCCGCACTTCCCGCTCGACTACCCGCTCGATCATCCGGACATGGACGCCATCTGGGCGGCAGCCGCCGACGCGGACCTGTGCATCGTGCACCACAGCTTCGCGTGGGGCTATCCGGGGTACCGGGATCTCTGGGACAACCCCTTCCTCGGGCGGATGGGCTCGCACCCATGGGCAGCCATGCGCGCCGTGGCGGCCTTCTTCGGTTCGGGGATCATGGACCGCTTCCCGAGCATTCGCTTCGGAATTCTCGAATCGGGTTTCGGCTGGCTGCCGTTCTGGGCGCGCCGGATGGACGACCAGGCCGTATACATGGGGTACGTCGCGGAGAACCTGCAGCACAAGCTCAGCGAGTACATGACCGGCGGCCGGTTCTTCGCCAGCATCGTTCTCCACGAGGGGGAGCGAATGGCGCGCATGGTGATGGATGACCTGGGCGATCACGTCCTCATGTTCGGCTCGGACTATCCGCATGCTGAATCGCGGTTTCCGGACTCGGCGGACACGGTGCTCGCGTGGTCGTCGCTCACCCCAGAGCGCATCCAGAAGCTGATGTGGGACAACCCGGTTCGCTTCTTTGGAGAGCCCTGATGCGCGTCGCCGGATGGCTCTTGGTCGCGCTGCTGGCCGCGAGCTGCGCGGGGCGCGCCGGCGCCCCTCCATCGTCAGCTCGCGAGGCTTCCGGCGGGGGCCAGGCCACGGCGTCGACGTCGGCTCCCAAGCGCATTGTCGCCGCGATCATGGGTGACCCGTTCACCGTCTACAACAAGCTGAATATCGCCAACTCCGTGCGCGGGATTTCCGAGATCGAGCGCATGGTCCACGCGGGGCTGAGTGTGACCGACACGACCGGTCAGCTTCGGCCCGAGCTGGCCGAGGCCGTTCCTTCGACCGACAACGGGCTCTGGCGGCTCCTCCCCGACGGCGGGATGGAGACCGAATGGCACATTCGCAGGGGGACCGTCTGGCAGGACGGCACGCCCTTTACCGCCGACGATCTCGTCTTTACGGTCGGCGTCTTGACCGACCCGGAGCTTCCGGTCTTTCGGCATCAGGGCTATCCCCTCATCCAGGGAGTCGAGGCCATCGATCCACAAACGGTCCTGGTGCGTTGGCGCCGACCCTACATCGACGCGGATCATCTCTTCAGCGACTCTATGGGGATGCCGCTCCCCCGCCACCTCCTTGCCGACGCATACGCGACCGAGGAGAAGTCCAACTTCACGCAGCTCCCGTTCTGGAGCACGGATTTCGTCGGGCTCGGCCCTTTCAAGCTCAAGGAATGGGAGCGCGGCAGCCACGTCATCGTCGAGGCGAACGATCGGTTCGTCCTGGGCCGACCGAAGATCGACGAGATCGAGATCCGCACGATCCCCGATACGAATGCGATTGTGGCGAGCGTGCTCTCCGGCAACGTCGACGTCGTTCTCGGCCGCGCCCTATCGGCGGACCAGGCGCTGCAGCTCCGCGACCGTTGGCCGGAGGGAAAGATCGAGACGCCGGTCACGAGTCTGATGATGATGTATCCCCAGCTGCTCAACCCCACGCCGGCGGTCGTGCTCGATCTGACGTTCCGGCGCTCGGTGCTGGAGGCCATCGACCGACAGCTCCTGGCGGACAGCATCGACTATGGCCTGACGCCGCCGGCCGATGGGTTCCTGGAGCCGACGCGGCAGGAGTACAAGGACACCGAGGCGGCGATCGTCCGCTACCCGTACGACCCGCGGCTCGCAGGCCAGCAGATCGAGCGGCTGGGGTATGCGAAGGGGAACGACGGCTTCTTCCGCGACGCGACCGGCCAGCAGCTTCATCTCGAGATCCGGGCGACAGCGGGGGAGATCAATCCGAAGACGATGTACGCCGTCTCCGACATGCTGCAGCAGCTCGGCATCGCCGTCGATCCGGTCGTCATCCCGCTGCAGCGGGTCTCTGACGAGGAGTACCGCTCCCAGTTCCCCTCGTTCACTGTCAACGGGCAGCCCATCGATCTGCGCTTCTTCTCCCGCTTCCACAGCAATCAGGCGCGGCTGGCGGAGAACAACTTCGTGGGCGAAAATCGTTCGCGGTACATGAACCCGGACCTGGATGCGCTCATCGACCGTTACCTGGTAACGATCCCGCACGCGGAGCGCGTGGCGCTCGAGAGCGAGATCACCCACCACGTGACCGAGAACCTACCGCTGCTCCCGCTCTTCTACGACACGTGGCCGGGCGTCACCAGCAAGCGGCTGGCCAACGTTGGCGCGGCGGCGTCGGGCGGCGACGCGGCATGGAACGCGCGGGAGTGGGACACGGCGTAGCGCGGGCGAGGCGACGCTCCGACTCCCTTCACTGCCGTAGAGGAGGAGGATCGGAGCGTCAACGGGGCGCCCTCACCCGGCCGCGCCCACGGGCGCGGCCGGCCTCGCCCACCGCGGTGGGCGAGGCGAGAGCCGGTCTCTCTTCCGTGCCGCAGCGGGGCCCTTCGACTGGCTCAGGGCGAGCGGAACCACGTGCTGAAGGGACCCATCATGGCTCCACCGGCTCGGCACGAGCGGCCCCTTGGGCCTCGGCGGCGATCTCGCTGAGCAGGCGGAAGTCGATGTTCCCGCCGCTCAACACCAGCACCACGCGCTTGCCGGGCATCCCTACCGCGCCGCTCATGAGCGCGGCGAGGGGGACGGCCCCCGCGCCCTCGGCGACCAGCTTCGCCCGCTGCAGGAGCGCCGCGACGGCGGGGCGGATGTCGGCGTCGGACACCTCGATGGCGTCGTCGACACACCGCTGGATGACCGCAAAGGGAATGGCGCCGAGTCGCTCGACCGCGATCCCGTCCGCGATGGTGTCGCCCACCGGAACGGCGACCGGCGATCCAGCCTTGAGTGACGCGGACAGGGAGGGCGCGGCGGCGGATTGCACGCCGATCACGGCTGCGCCCGGAAGCGAGGCCTTCACCGCCAGCGCGACGCCGGCGATGAGCCCGCCGCCGCCGACGGGAACGAGGACCGCGTCGAACTCGGACAGCTCATCGAGGATCTCGAGGCCGATGGTGCCCTGGCCGGCGACGATGGCGGGGTCGTCGAAGCCGGGAATCATCGTCAGGCCGCGCTCCCGCTGCACCTCCACCGCCCGGTCGTGGGCGTCGTCGTAGTGCGCGCCGTGCAGGATCACCTCGGCGCCGTATGCCCGTGATGCCGCGACCTTGCCTTCGGGCGCTGTCGCGGGCATCACCACCACGGCGGTGACGCCCGTGAGCGCGGCCGCAACTGCGACACCCTGCGCATGGTTGCCCGCGCTGGCCGCGACCACGCCGCGTTGTCGCTGCTCGGGCGCGAGCTGGAGGATCTTGTTGAGGGCGCCGCGCAGCTTGAAGGACCCGGTGCGCTGGAGCATCTCGGCCTTCACGAAGAGGTCGAGCCCGAGCCTGCGGCTCAAGGCATGGGAGTGGAAGAGCGGCGTGCGCCGCACCGCGGTTCGAATGCGCTGGCGCGCGGAGACGATATCTTCAAAGGAAACGGGCATCGGATCCACGGGCCGCGCACCTCATCGATGGGCTCAGGGATCGTCGTGGCAGTGTACGGCATCCCCGGCGCCGTCGCGCCGCCCGACGGCGCCCCGCGGGCGGATCGGAGCGTCCGTCTCGCCCGGATTCGGCTGGCGCCCGTAGAATAGCGGTGTCGTGGGCGCTCGCGCGCACGCTGGAGCGCTGGCGAGCCCGCGCGCGGTCGGATGTCACGAGGAGGTGTCGCCGATGTTGACGGCAGAGGAGAACGAACGACTTACCCAGGTTGGGCCTGGCACGCCGATGGGGGAGCTTCTTCGGCGGTACTGGCACCCGATCGCTGCGACCCTCGACCTGGACTCGGACCCGGTGCGCCCCGTCCGTCTGCTGGGCGAGAATCTGGTCTTGTATCGGGATGAGGCGGGCCGGATCGGGCTCGTCGCCGAGCGGTGCGCCCATCGCGGCATCTCGCTGGCATACGGCATCCCGCAAACGGGTGGGCTCCGCTGCGCGTATCACGGCTGGACCTACGACCAGCAGGGCCACGTCGTCGACATGCCGTTTGAGCCTGCGTGCCTCCCCCTCAAGATCGCCGCGTACCCGGTGGAGGAGTTCGCTGGCCTGATCTGGGCTTACCTCGGACCTCAGCCAGCGCCGCTGGTGCCCCACTGGGACCTGCTCACGCGCGATGATCTGGACAAGCAGATCTCGATCCGCGAGCTGCCGTGCAACTGGCTCCAGTGCATGGACAACTCCCTCGACCCGCTCCACTTCGAGCACCTCCACGGGGTATACGGCAATTACCTCATGAAGAAGCTGAATCGGCCGCCGATGTTGACCGTCGCGCGGCACATCAAGCTCGATTTCGAGGTGTTCGAGTACGGGATCTACAAGCGGCGTCTCGTGGAGGGTCAGTCGGAAGACTCGACGGACTGGACGGTTGGCCATCCCATTCTTTTCCCGAACACGCTCGCGCAGGGTGGGCCCGAGCAGATGAGCATCCAGATTCGCGTTCCCATCGATGACACGCACACGCTCCACGTCTGCCTCGACGGGATTGCGCCCCTCGGCGGGCGGCCAGCTCGGAAGGATGTGCCCGTGGTTCACGAGCCCGTCGAGTACGACGAGCTGGGGCGCGTCTTCGCCGACGTCATCGTGAAGCAGGACGAGATGGCGTGGATCGGCCAGGGACCGATCAGCGACCGCACCGCCGAGCACCTCACGACGGGCGACAAAGGGATCCTGCTGTACCGAAAAGTGATCCTCGAAAATCTCGAGAAGGTCGCCCGCGGCGAAGACCCCATGGGGGTGATTCGGGACCCGGCGCAGAACGAGCCCTGCATCCCCATCAAGCAGGGGAGCAATTACACCGCGTTCCGGGTCGGTGTGGGCGACACGTGGCACAACCTGCCGCGCGAGGCCGTCGGCACAACCGCCTGACGCGCCGCTGGTAGAGCAGTCCGGCGCCACCGCGCTCCGTGACTGGCCAGCCGCACGCGGCTGTCACCCGGGGTCGCGCCTCGTCAGAAGGGGAGGGGCGCTCCCACGCCGCGCTCCCGTGCGCGCTCGTATACGATCGCGGCGGCGGCCACGTCCTCCAGCGCGATGCCCTGGGATTCGAAGAGGGTGATCTCGTCGTCGGACCGTCGGCCGGGCATCAGGCCCGCGACGATGGGCCCCAGCTCCCAAACCTTGTCCCACGAGAGCAGTCCTCGCTCGACGGGCCACGCCAGATCGCCGCTCTCAAGCATCGCCGCCTCGCGGTCGTCCACGGCGATGGTGCCTGCCCGCGTCACAGCGATCTCGTCCAGCTCCCGGTTGATGCGCACGTTCCCGCCGGCGGCGTTTACGTGGGTCCCGGGCTCCAGCAGGTTGCCGTCGAAGACCGGCTCCGCCGCGTTGGTCATGGTGATGACGATGTCCCGACCGCGAACGGCCTCCGATGAGGACTCGACCGGGCGCACCTCCTGCTCGAGGATGGCCGTCATCTTTTCGGCGAATGCGCGGCGTCGCTGCGCGTCGCGGCTGTAGACGGCGATGGATTCGAGCTTCCGCACCTGGGCAACGGCGAGGATTTGGGTTTCGGCCTGGTGCCCGGTGCCGATGCAGCCGAGCCGCGAGGCGTTCGGCCGCGCCATGTACTTGGTCGCCACGCCGGACGCGGCCCCGGTCCGGACCTGGCCCAGACGGCCGGAGCGCAAGAACGCGACCATCCCTTCCCCTGCTTTGTAGAGCACGACATCCTGTCCGCGGGAAGCGCCGTACGCTTTGAAACCCAGGTAGCCCTTCTCCATCAGGCTCGCGGCCATGAGGTGAAATCGACGGCGCTGGAAGGGGAGCCGTCGACGGGGCTGGATGGCGGCCGCTCCGACCGCCTTGTCGCGGAAGGCGTCCTCCAGGGCGGCGATACACGAGTCCATGTCCAACAGCTCCGCGACCTGGGTCTCGTCAAGGAAGATGGCCACGGGTGGCACCTCACGATTCGAGAATCTGCACGGCTACCTTAGCACGAACGCCTTGGAGCCCCGGACGGGGGATGCATATACTCGGCTGTGCCCGGAGACACGCTGCTTTGGGGGAAATTCATGGCCCGACCACGCTACGCGCGTCCCGTGACGACGCGCTCCGTCCTGGTCTTTCAGATCGCCGAGGAGCTGGCACGAGACAACACGTGGCCCTATCAGCAGGGCCGCGTGGTGATGCGTCCCCAGGGGGGAGACGCGCCGGGCGTCTCGCTCTTCGGGAGTGACAGCCCCGAGGCCATCGACCTCGTCGCGCGCGGGGAGGTGCAGCTCGCCATCGTGAACCCAGCGGCTCCCCTCACCCTCGCGTATCGCGGAACGGGGCCTTTCAAGGAGGCCATCCCAGTGCGGACCATCGCCGTCATCCATTCGCGCGATGCGTTCGCCTTCGCCGTGAGCGAGAAGTCGGGTATCACGTCCCTGCGCGACATCAAGGAGCGCAAGTATCCACTCAGGGTCACCCTCAGAGGACAGCGCGACCACGCGAATCACTTCCTCGAGCGGGTCGTGCTCGGAGAGTACGGGATTACCTACGAAGACATCGAGGCGTGGGGAGGGCAGGTTCGATTTGATCCGGGTCTCCCGACCGGCACGTCAACGTCGGGGGCTGACATCGCGCACTCCCGGATCGATCTGGCGCGCGAGGGCGCCGTCGACGCCATCTTCGACGAGGCGGTCGGCACGTGGGTCGGGCTCGCGCTCGACGCCGGCATGCGGATCCTGTCGCTCGAGGAGCCGATGGTTCAAAAGCTCGAGGCGATGGGATTTCGGCGATCGATCCTGGCAAAGTCGCAGTGGCCCAAGCTTCCGGCGGACGCCCTCAGCCTCGACTTCAGTGGCTGGCCCATTTACACGCACGCCAACGTGCCGGACGACGTCGTTCGCGCCTTCTGCGCGGCGCTGGAGGCCCGGAAGGACCGCATCCCCTGGCAGGGGGAGGGGCCGCTGCCCCTCGATCGGATGTGCAAAGACTCCCCCGAGGGGCCCCTCGACGTCCCACTCCACCCTGCCGCGGAGCAATTCTGGCGGGAACGGGGCTACCTGTAGCTCAGCTACGGATGCAGGTTCGCCACTCCCGGTAGGACGCAGTCGATGTCCGTGTATCCGAGCAGCGTACCGCTGTGAACCGCGGCGAGCGCATAACAGGTAAATCCGTTCGTCGCGGCCAGGGTGCTCTGAATCGTGCCGGCCAGCGGCTGGGTTAGGCCACCAAGCGTCACCAGGAGATAGCCGTCCTGTCCGTCGCCGACTGGCTGGTTCCAGGTGAGGGTGGTCACGTTCGACTGGTTCAGCTTCACGGTGAAGTTCTGTGGCGCGCCGGTTGGTGTATGGAAACCGACGAGCGCACAGAGGACGTCAGAGATCTGCTGCGGGCTGGGACCCAGCGGAAGCACCGCGTAGCAGTCGAGGTCCGCGGGCGGCGATGTGTCCACGAACGAGATGGCGCTGGACGGGAGCGGCGTCGAGGGGAGGATGGCGAGAGTGCCGTTCGACATGCGAAGCCGCGCGATCAGATACCCGGTCTGTCCGGTGCCCGAATTCCAGCTCAGATGAACGCCCGCGCTGTCGGAGCTGAGGGCGAATCCCTTCCCGCCGATGGGGCCGCCGGTCGAGGTTGGCGTGGGTGTGGGCCCGCCGGGAAGCGACGGATCGATCACCGTGACGGTGTACGTGAAATTCCTCGGCACACCGAAAACCCGAACATTCGAGACGTTTACCGTGTACGTGGTGTCGGGGCCCGATCCGAAGCTCGCTGTCGGGGCCCACACGATGGTGTTGTCGCCGAACCCATTTTGAATGGGCTGCACCACCACGGAAATCGGCGTGGCCCCCTGGGTCATCGTGACGGACGCAAGGCTGAAGTCGGCGCTGGGATACGAGAATGACCACCGCGTCGGCGTGATCTGGAAGGGGATGAATCCCTGGGGCGGCCACGCCACGAACTCGGGCGACGCGGGCCGTATGCCGAAGCTGCCGATCACGTCGAGGTCGTTGGACCCGGTGAAGCCGCCATTGGTCGCCGTCGTCGACCCCGTCCCCATCGACGTCTGGGGCGGGTAGAGGATCCAGCGTCGGTGGCCGACCGCGGTGTTCGTCGTGCCTTCGTCTGCGACGTACGCCATGACGGCGGCGGGTCCATGCGTGCCCAGCGCGAGGTTGGACGTCCCCGCCGCGACTGCTCCCGAAGGCGTGTAACACGTGAACGTCGGGTCCGGGAAGTGGGAGAGACGGCCGCTGGCGATCATCATCAGCGCGGCCTGCTGGTCGTTCACACTGCGGGCCGTGTCGAGCGTCACATTGTCCGGCAATCCCGCCATCGCACGAAAGTAATTGACCGTGCTGATCGTGGCGGCCTGGTACGCATCGCTGTTGGTTCCTGCGACGCACCCGGCGATGCTGCCGGTCCAGCCGGCCGGAACGGCGAGGGCCGGCACGAGCACGGTGTTGTAGAGATTCACGACGGCCGTCCGGTCCATCGTATTGACGGCGAATGCGCCGGCCTTCGGCTCCGCGCTCACGGTGGGCTGGAGAACAGAGGAGTCCGTGACCTGGGGCGGCGGACCGAGCTCGACGCCCGGGTTCGATTGGGCCGATGCGACCGTGGCCGACAGGGTGTCGAAGATGTCTCCACCGGCGACGCTCCGGAGCGGGGCCGGACCGAGCTGTGACACCAGCAGGGCGAGGGTGGCTGTAACCGCGAGGGGACGCCAGGAGACGGGGCGACCGGTCACATGGGGGACGCGGGTCAGTAAACGCATCCGTGCTCTCCTGCACAATCGGCTCGTCGCCGATGCATGCGCCAGCCGGCACAGCGCCGTCCGCGGTGCGGCTTGACGAACCGTGAAAAATTATGCCGTACTGTTACCAGTGGGGCCAGCCACTCGGTCGCAGAATTGCCCGATTTGTTGCGCGAATCGGTGTGAAACCATCAACACGGGGGCATCCGGACGGACTGATCCACCCGTTCGCAGGGCGCGCCCCCGCAAAGACGAACCTGTAGCTCAGCTGTGACGCCCGCGGACAATGCACCGTGCTATGCTCCCGCCGTGGTATAAGCTGCCGCCGGGCGACCCCATCGTGTTGCGGCAGCGAGCGGCGCTGGGGTTTCACGGAATGGCGCAGAAGATCCTCGTCGTTGACGACGACAAAATGCTTCGCGATACGATCGAGTTCGTGCTCTTGACCCAGGGGTACGAAGTCATGATGGCTGTCCACGGTATGGAAGCCCTCCGCATCCTCCAGCGCGAAACGCCCGACGTCATTATTCTGGACCTCAATATGCCGGTCATGGACGGGGTTGAATTCGCGCGGCAGTATCGCCGCAGCGGCGCTGCCGCGCCCATCATCCTGTGCACGGCCGACGACCCGTCCGTCGCAGGCATCAAGATCGGCGCGGCGGAGGTGCTGCGGAAACCGTTCGGTTTCTCTGCGCTGCTGGCAGCGGTGGAACGGCTTGCACACGGCAGCGCCGCGGCCGACGTCGGTGGAGCGTACGAGCCCCAACCGGCACGGAATGGGGCCGGCCGGCGAAAAATAGAAGAGCGCGGCCATGTCTCCGCCGCGGAGCCGAGGGTGGCCGTCGCAGCGGAGCACGAAGATGCGCCGCGCCCCGTAAATGGCACGACGGTTCCTTGCCGCGGCTGCCGCGCGATGATTCCCAGCCACCTCGCCTACTTCCTGCGCGGATACAAGGGTTACCGCTGCAGAACCTGCCACGACGCCCTCATCGATCGCATCGCCCGCCGTCAAGCCGCGCGGCCGCCTCGGAACCTCTTGACGCGTTGAGCGCCGCGGCCCGAGGTTCGGCCGGTCTCTAGGCGCAGTCCGGTTCCCGCCGCGCTCCCCGCGCGGCTTTTTAGGACACGATGTCCCACTCCTCCGCGTTCCACGGCTCGTTCGCGACGTCACCGCGGCCGGTCACGTTCTTCAGGCGGTTGGACACCATCGTCGGCTCGGTCGAGTAGAACAGCGGCAGCATGCTGAGCTGGCTCGTTTGGATGTTGACGACCTGCGCGAGCGCCCGATTCCGCTCGCTCTTGGGGATCGTCGTGAGATATCGATTGATCGCCTCGTCAAGGTCAGGATTGCTGTATCGGGAGTTGTTCCCTCCACCGGCGAAGTGGTTCTCGGGAAGCGCAGCGGACGTGCTGAGGTAACGACGAATCCCAGCTGACGTCAACGTGTTGCCGGTCTGGACCAGCTCGAACGCCGGGAACTGTGCGCGATACTCCCGGTCCTGGGCAAGCTGCGGGGAGACGAGATTTTGATCGACACCAACCCCCAGCTGCTCCCACGCGTTCGCGACGGCGGCCGTGGTCGGCGGGTGGATCGCGTTCTGCACCGTCGTGCGCAGCTCGACGGTGAGACGCTGGCCGGATCCATCCAGGTAATACCCGTCGCTGCCCTTCCGATATCCGAGCCCCTCGACGAGCTGCGCGGCGCGTCGGATATCGAAGTCGTACTTGACGATGCTGTCCTGGATCGCCTGGTACTCAGGAATGGACGGGTTGACCCAGGTGTACGAGATCTGCGACTGCCCGGCCATGATGCTGTCGACCAGTTGCTGGCGGTCGAGGGCGTGGAGCATCGCCTGCCTGAATCGCAGGTTGGTGACGACGGCGGGATTGGAGTTGACGAATTGCACGTTGATAGGCGTCCACGCGCGTGTCGTCAGCACCCAGGTGCCGTTCCACTGGTCCTTGATCTGGAGCGCTTGGTCGAGGGACAGCGCGCGCCCGATGGTGAGATCGGCGCCCGACAGGAGGTTCGCTGCGAGGGTCGTTGGGTCCTGGATGAAGCGCACTTCGATCTCGTCGATCCGGGGCCGCCCCAGGATGTACTTGGGGTTCGCCTCTGCCACGATGTGGCTGTCCAACACCCAGTCACGGACTTTGAACGGGCCGGTCCCGACGTACTCGCTGGACCAGTACGGGACACCGAGGAAATTTGCCTTGTCCTCGGTATATGCCCGCTCGAGCAGGTGCTTGGGTAACGGGAGAACGACCTCCTCGCTGAACAGCAGGTCGGCCTCGATGTACGGGTGACTCCACGTCACGACCACCGTCCGCGCGTCGGGTGCGTCCACGTGGTCGATGAGACTGTGGACGTTGTTCCGAGCGAATCCGACGTCGGGGTCCTGGTCGACCGAAAGGGTGAAGAGGAGATCGTCGGTCGTAAAGGGGTGGCCGTCCTGCCAGGAAGCTCCCTCTTTGATCTTCCACGTCGTGACCATTTGGCCATCCGACTGGACCTGCCAGAGGCCGTTGTCAACGGTCGGGACGTTCTCTGCGAGGAGCGGCAGCAGCTCGCCGTGGTAATTCGCGTGGACCAGCCCAACGTGAAGCAGCTGCTGGAGCGCGTCGAGGCCGGGTACGCTGGACACGCTCCCACTTGGATTCGTCCGTTCTCGCGCCATCGAGGGCGGATCCCCCCGAAGGCCAATCGTCATGCGCTTCGGTCCAGATGCGCTGCGCGCGCCGTCGGCGCCTCCGTCGACCGCGCCGCGGCTCGGAGTCGTGGCGCATCCAGTGACGATGAAGGCAACCATGGCAAGCGACCCGAGAGATTTGGCGACGTGCATCATTGCTCCTTCACTGTGCCTCCTCCGCGATGCATGGCGGAGAAGGGCATTGTACGCTCGCCGCCGAATGCCAAGGACGGCGCCGATGCTTACAATCAACTGCACGAATGCAAGGCGGGGTAAGGATGAGCTTGAACGGTCACATCGTTGTGGACATGGATACGCACATCCGCGAGTATGCGGATCTCGACCGAACGTTTATGCCGCACATGGATCCGGAGCATCGCGAAGAATATCAGCTCCTCTCGACTGCGGTGGCGAAGCGACGAGAGGCGGGCCTCACCACGGCCCTGTTTATGCACCCGCAGGCCCTAGTGGAGCCGTCAGACGAGTCCCGGCCCCTCGGCGTGTACGACACCTTCGGCGTGGTGCGGGACGAGCAACGGCCCCGCCACGTCGAGGAGGCGCGCGGCGGCGCCAAGGAGCGCATCCCCACCGCCGTCCACTGGGACCCAGCCATTCGCCTGGAGGGCATGGACCGCGCGCTGACGGATGTCTGTGTGATCTTTCCGAGCGCAGCGACGAGCTTCTGCGCGTTCCGGAACGTGCGATTCGAGAGCGCGATGCATCGGGCATACCATCGCTACGCCGAGAACTACTGCGCGGAGTCGGACGGGCGGCTGCGCTGGGCGTTCGTCGCGAACTTGCGCGACGTGGGGTCGACCGTCGCCGAGCTGACCGAATGGGCGGAGCGGGATGACAACCTCGTCGGCGTAATGTTTCCCCCGTCCTGCCCGGACGGCCGTCTGCTGGATAACCCAGACCTCCATCCCATCTACGCCCGCGCCCAGGACCTCGATCTCCCGATCCTCATCCACGGCGGCGTCCTCCGCCCGCCGTACACCGCCGGCGCGACCGAGCTGGGCCACGCGGGCTTCATCATCCGCGCCGTCTATCAACCCTGGGCGGGCATGACCGCGGTCAGCGCGTTGATTGGCGGCGGCGTGTTCGATCTCTTCCCCAGACTCCGAGCCGCCGTCTTCGAGACGGGCGCTGGCTGGCTGCCGTGGCTCATCGAGCAGCTCGACGATGGCTTCGAGGGACATCCGCACTTGGCCCCGAACTTGAAGCGGCGGCCATCGGACCTTGTCGCGGAGGGCCGGCTGTTTCACGCGGTCGAGTCGAGCGAGCGGTACATACCGCACTGCGTGGATGCGCTCGGGGAGGACGTGTGGCTCTTCGCGACGGACTACCCGCACACCGGGAGTCCGTGGCCGCGCGGAGTCCAGAACATCGCGGAGCGGCCGGAGCTGTCGGAGGGCGCGAAGGCCAAGATCCTCGGCGAGAATGCGCTGCGTCTCTGCCCGAGGCTCGCTACTTCTCCCAGGAAATGATCGCGAGCTGCGGGCGGCGCGCGAACCCCAGCCGGCCGTCGACGGTGACCAACGACTCCGCCAGCGACTCACGGATCCGCGCGTCGTGCGATGTATCGGACGCGGCGATGCCGAGATACTGGCGCGCTTCCGCGATGGCATCGTCGATCCCGTCGTAACGCCCGCCAAGGGCTGAACGGACCAGCTCGACATCGGGCCGGATGCCCAGAGAAAAGAGCAGGTTGTACAGCTCGAGGAATCCCGCTTCCGGCGCACGTCGAGACCCGATCTCGTCCCACACGGGCCCGAGGACGCTGCCCATCTCCTCGACGCGGTGGAGGATGAAGCAAACGCGGGTTGCGCTGCGATCGAGCTTGTCGATGAACGAGACGGCGTCGGGAACGAAGTACAGCACATTCGCGACGAATGCGACGTCGTGGGGTTCGACGACCGCTTCGTCCCAGGTTCCCGGCACCAATCGCACGTTCTGCACGCCGCGCGCTCGCGCCTCCTCCTCAAAAGCCGCGCGCATGCCGGGGGATGGCTCAACGGCAGTGACGCGTCCGACATCTGGCGCGATCGCCAGAGCGTAGCGACCAGCGCCCGCGCCGACGTCGAGGACCGAGTCGGTCGGCCGGACGGCTCGACGCAGAGCGAGGACAAAAGGATCGGTCGCCGCGTCGAGCGAGCGAGTGAGGTGCGCGAAGCGCGCGGCACGTCCGTCCCACCTATCGCGGCCGACGGCTGTCACGGTCGCGTCGGCGGCGTGGCGCGCCTCGACGGTGCTCCTCCAGCGAGCGGCCCAGTCGATATCTCCCGCAACGATGGGCGCATTCCGCTCCGCCACTCGGCTCATGCCCGTTACCCCCGGCGCGTTTCCACGCGATGATCCAGCGAGTCTACCACGGAGAACGCCGGCCGCGGTCCGGAGCGGTTCCGGCTACTCCCCAAGGATCTGCACGACCAGCTCGCGGCTGCGAGGGCGGACGTCGAAATCGACCAGCACGATCTGCTGCCACACGCCGAGCGCCATTCGTCCGTCCTCCACGGGCACCGTGACGGACGGGCCGAGAAGGGAGGCGCGCACGTGACTATGGCCGTTCGCGTCGCCCTCGGTGAGGTTGTGGCGATAGGGCTGCGACTCCGGCGCGATGCGATCAAAAAAGTCCCTGAGGTCTTGCACGAGGCCGGGCTCGTACTCCACGGTCGTGAGGGCCGCGGTCGAGCCTGGCACGAACACGGTGACGATGCCGCCGCGGATGCCGGCCGATCGCACCGTGTTCGCGACGTCGCGGGTCACGTCGATAACGTCATTTCGGCCACGGGTCTGGTACGTCAGGCGGTGCGAGCTGATCATGGCGCCTCCGAATTGCTGATGAGATGGTAACGCGGGGTGGGTCCGCGGTCCGGCGAGGCGCCCGGGCCCGGACGACGGGTATCATCCCCGTGGCACTCCCCGCCAAGAACTGACCGCGTGAAACGCCTCTTTGCCCAGAGATCTCCTGATACGCTGCTGTCCATCGACGTGCCCGCGTTCATTCTGGCGGCGGGCGTGGCGCTGAACGCCGTCTCGACCACCCCGCGACGGAGAGGCCCGGAAGGCCTTGTTTCGCTTGGTGGTGGTACGATTTGACTGCGATGCCCAATGACGTACGTTGGCTGGCGCTCGCGCGGGCCATGGTCACGGCGGCCGTCGGATTCGTCCTCCTCCAGTGGCCGTCAATCGGGCCGGTGTCCACCGAGGCGCGCGCACCGGCGTGTTCCGGCGACCCGATGGGATCGCCCACCTTCGTCTATCCCAGCGATGGCAGCGTTCTGCGTACCGACGACGACTACGTGTTCGCGGTCGCGCCGGTTAACGGAGCTACTGCCTATCGCTGGGAGCTTTCTCAGCACGGCGCGCCGGTCGTCTCGACAGTCGAGCCAGTCGGCGGGTTCCCGGACCTCGGCTACGAGCTGCTCCACTCCTTGGCATACGCCGCGGAGGCGAATTGGTACGTGAGCGCTGAGGATTCTCTGCCGCCTCCTGCGCTCACGCCCGGCATTACGTTCGCGGTTGAGGTGGGGACCGCCGCCCACAAGGGCATCGAGGTCGGCGATCTCACGGCTCTCGTCAGCGCGGAGGTGTGCGGCCGATGGACGCCCGACGCGACGACGCGAGTGGAGATCACCTGCGACACGGTCGGGCCGGACGGACCTGCACCCGTTTTTCCGGATAGCTGCACATAGGCCACCGTGGCCCACCCGCTCCGGCCGGTCTTACCCCGTGCCACTCCCGACGCGGAGCGTTACACAAGCCAGCGAATGAGCATCGTGGCGATGCCCAGGTAGATTAGGTTCCCCATCAGGTCCGAGAGCATCGTATCGAACACACCTGCGATGGTGGCCGGGTCAATGCCGATCTTGCGAAGGGTCATGGGCAGGATCACGCCGGTCGTCGACGCGACAATCGCGATGTTGAGGAAGAGCGCCCCGCCGGCGATGACTCCCAGCATCGCGTTTCCCTTCCAAAAGAACGCGATCGTTCCCAGGATCATGCCGAACGTCCCGCCCTTGATGATCCCCACGCCCCACTCGCGGAGCAGAACGCGGAACGTGTCGCCCGGTGTTACCTCTCCCAGGGCCAGGGAGCGGATCACGATGGTCGCCGTCTGAATTCCCGCGTTCCCCGCCTGTCCGGTGATGACCGGGATGAACACGGCGAGGACCGCTGCGCGTTCGATGGTCCCCTGAAAACCACTGATGATGAACGCGGACCCCAGTGACCAGAGCATGTTGAATGCCAGCCACGGGACCCGGCGCCGAGCAGACTCCAGCATCGGGCTCGTGGCGCGCTCCTTCACGCCGATCCCCGCCATGCGATACATGTCCTCGGTTGCCTCTTGCTCGACAACTTCGAGGACGTCGTCGACGGTGATCACGCCGAGCAGTCGGTCGCCTTCCGCGACGACCGGGAGGGCCAGCAGGTTATGCTCGGTGAGCAGGCGCGCCGCAACCTCCTGGTCGGCGCCGGCGGGCACCCGAAGCACCTGCCGGCGCATCACGTCGCTGATGCGCGCCTGCGGCTCCGCGAGCACGAGGTCGCGCAGGCTCACGACGCCAAGAAGCCGATCGTCGGAGTCGGTCACGTACACGGCGTAGATCGTCTCGGCATTCGGGGCCCGGGTGCGAATGAGCCGCATCGCCGCGGCAACGGTCAGGTGCGGAGCGATGGACACGACCTCCGGGGTCATCCGGCCCCCCGCGGTCTCCGGCGGGTAGTTCAAGAGATCCCGGATGTCCCTGGCCTCGTCGTGCTCCATCTCGGCGAGGATCCCTTCGGCTTCGGCGACGGCCAGCTCCTCGACCACATCGGTGGCGTCGTCCGGCTCCATGTCTTCCAGGATGTCCGCGGCGATGGTTCGGCTGAACCGCGCGATGAGCCGGGCCGCTTCGCTCGAGTCCAGCTCGGCGATGGCGTCGGCGAACCGCTCGCTGCCGAGTCGGTTCTGGAGCCGGGCAAGCTCGAGCGCGTCCAGCCGGAGGAGGACGTCGGCCAGCTCGGATGGACGGAGCGCGAGGACGGCCGCCTCGGCATCCTGGACACGACCTTCGTCCAGCGACTGGCGAAGGGCGCGTACGTCGATCGCGGTGGGCTGCAGGCGCATAGCTGCACCTCCAAACGAGGGATGGGTGCAGACAATCGACTTGCGCTGAGCGGGCAACGACGAGCTAACGGTGGGAGGGGTTCTCCGCTTGGATCCGGACCATGTTGGGGATCCCCGTGAGAGGGGACGGCGACCGTCCGAGGGGGGAGGAGGCTACGGGAGCCGACTCACACGCGGACCTACGGCCACCGCGAGCAGAGCTGCCTGCTGCGCTATTCGGTTGTCGCCGGGTTCGCGTTGACGAGGTAAGTCGTCCACACAGTCCCTTTCTGGCGTCGGGCCTCCCAACGCCACCGTTATGGTACGTCGCGCGGAATTGCTGCGACAACACGTCATTCGGCCGTCCGGACACGATGCGGGACCCAGGACGAACGACACCGTCCGCGGATCGCGCGGTCGTGTCCTTCAGCGACAAGCCCGCAAAGGTGGTGCACAGCACCTTTAGCGTGCGCTGGCCAAGATCGAGCCGCTCGCGGTCGGCCCGTTGGCCTTGCCGTCATGGCTCGGTTCTCCAGGGAGAGCCGACGCGGTACGATCGCGCTGCGCGCGAATCAAGCCGGAGACGTGCTCGACGCACCGTTTTACCATGCGCGGCTCCCCGCGTCGCCGGTCGGCTAACGACGCGAGGGCTGTGCGCGCACCCTGGCCAGCGACTCGCTGCCGCTAGCTCAGTGTGCCACCACGGGCCGCATGGGCACGACGCCCAACAACACTGCCGCGAGGCCCGCCAGCGCCGAGCCAAAGGCGAAGGGCGCCCAGGGGCCGACGGCTTGCCACAACCCGCCCGCGATGACGCTCGCCGGCAGAAGGGCGATGGCGGTCGCCGCCGCGTAGGTGCCCAGGGCAGTTGCACGCGATTCGGCGGGCACCAGATCGGTCACGAGCGCCTTTGCGACCCCCTCGCTGGCAGCGTAGTAGACGCTGTAGAGCAGGAACAGCGCCCCGACGGTGAGCGCGTTTCCGGCGACCGCGAACCCGACGTATACGGCCGCGAAGATAACGTAGCTCAGGATCATCAGCGGGCGTCGCCCGACGCGGTCGGAGAGCATGCCGGCCGGCGTCGAGAGCAGCGCATAGAGCGCGTTGAATCCGAAGTAGGCGAGGGGGATCGCGGCGACCGCCATACCGACATTTTGGGCGCGCAGGATGAGGAACGCGTCCGATGAGTTCCCGACGGCGAAGAGCACGGAGATCCCCGTGAACAGGGCGAACGATCGCCCCAGCCCGCTGAATCCGAGGCGAGGAAGCTGGCCGTGCTTCGGGACCATCGGGCGGTCTTTGACCAGCCAGATCGCCCCGATGATCGTCGCGATACAGGGAACCGACGTAAACCAGAAGACGGCCCGGGCGTTGTTCATCGTGACGGCCAGGATTGCCGCCGCCACGAGGGGGCCGATGGCGGCGCCGGCCGTGTCCATGGATTGGTGGAATCCGAACGCCTTGCCGCGCTCGGCAGCCTCCACGCTGTCGGCGATGAGGGCGTCCCGCGGAGCACCCCGGATGCCTTTGCCGAAGCGGTCACTGAAGCGAATGGCGAGCACCTGCGGCCAGGCGGTGCTCAAGGCCAAGAGCGGCTTGACCAGGTTCGAGAAACAGTAGCCCGCCACGACGAGCTGTTTTCGTCGCCCAATCCGGTCGGAGAACCAGCCGGAGAAGATCCGCAGCACGGCGGCCGTGCTCTCGGCGACGCCCTCGATCAGGCCAACGGCGGCCGGCGGCGCACCCAGCGTGGCGGTGAGAAACACCGGGAGGACGGGCACGATCATCTCGCCCGAGATGTCCGTGAGCAGGCTGACGACCCCGATGGCGAACACGTTGCGGGGCAGCCCCGCGGACCACCACGATCGTGTGGACGCGCTATCGGCCGTTGGAGACGCGATCGCCATCTTCTCCCTCCATCTCAGTTCACGCGCGGCGCGTCGACGTGACTCATCCCCTGAGATCCCATTCATGGATGAAATCCAACAAACCAGCCTCGTGTTTTGCCGGCGGGAGGTTCACGACGCGATGCGGAATCAGCTGGGGCTCGATGAGGTGGTACAGGCCAATCCATCCCACGTCGTCGGACAGGAGATGCACGATCTGGCGGCCCCACTCCATCCGCTCATCCCAGGGTACCGTGGTGAAGTACTTGTCGATGGCGGTGTCCATCTCCGGGCGGCTATAGCGCGAGTTGTTGCCGGACACGAGGTAGTTGTTCTCCGGCAGCGCAATGGCCTTGCTGTGGAAGCTCCGCGCGTAGTCCATCGTGCCCGCCTGGCGCTTGAGGTCGAAGGCGGGGAACGTGGCGCGGAACTCGGCATCGCTCGCGCGCTGGGGCGGCACCAGGAACCGCTCGACCTCCGCGCCGAGACGCTGCCAATCGTCCGCGCTCGCGAACATGGCCTTTTCCTGGGTCACGTCGCCCTGGCTCGTTCGAATCTGAAACGCCAGGGTCTGGCCCGATCGGTCCAGGAGCTTCCCATCCGCGCCCCTGGTATACCCGAGGGTTTCCAGCAATCGGAGCGCGCGGGTAGGGTCGAACGGGTACTTGACGATCGCCGACTCGACGTACGGGTATTCGGGCTCCAGGGGACTCAAGAACGTGTCCCCCAGGGGCACCTCACCGGGCTGTAAGGAGTCGGCCATGGTTCTCCGATCGAGGGCGTACAGCATGGCCCGTTTGAAGTCGACGTTCGACACAACCGACGGCGTCGGGTTGATGTGCTGCGGGTAAATCTGCAACATGCTGCGCAGGCTCGTCTGCAGCCGGCCCGCGTCCCATTGCTGCACGACGGACTGGGCCCACTCGACGTCGATCCTCCCGCCCCAGGAGGTTTCGACGTCCCCGGCCAGGATGTTGGCCGCCAGGGTATTGGGGTCCGGGATGAACTTCACCACGACCTCGTCGATTTTGGGCTTGCCCGCCACGTACCGGTCATTCGCCTCGAAGACGAGGTGGCTGCCAGCCTCCCAGGTCTTGATCTTGAACGGTCCCGTGCCGACGAAATCGGTGCTCCAGTAGGGGCTTTCAATGAAATGCTCCTTGTCCGTCAGGTAGGCCTGCTCGAGCTTGTGCTTCGCGACGGGGAGCGCGATTTCGAATGAAAAGAGCTGATCCGCGTTGATGAATGGCTTCGTCCAATGCGCGATGGCGGTGCGGCTGTCCACCGCCTCGACGGTACCGAGGGCGTCATAGGCGACGTGGTTGAAGATGGGAAGCTCCTTGTCGCGCACCATCGTCGCCGTGAAGAGAAGGTCGTCGGTGGTGAAAGGCGTGCCGTCCTGCCAGACCGCCCCCTCACGGATGGTCCACTGCACCTCCATCTGCCCGTCCGGAGAGAGTCTCCAGAGCCCATTCTCGATCGTCGGCGCGTCCGTGGCGAGACGCGGGGCGCGGCCGCTCTCATCCGGCGCCGGGACGGTCAAGCCCGTCTCGACCAGGCGCTCGAGGGAGTCGATACCCGGGATGTTCGACCGCGGGTTCAGCTTCTGGTACACCGTGTGCGGGTTGCCGCGGATGGCCGCGGTGAATCGCTTGGGACCGGCCGACGCCTGCTGGCGGCTCACCTGCGCCGCGGGCCGGCTCGCCGGCGGCTCCGCGCAGCCCGTCGCCGCGACGACGAGGACCAATCCGAGGGCTATTGCGCGGACGCACCGATTCATGCGCGCCTCTCCTTCGCCGCGCACCGTCCCGGCGCGACGGAACCTTGAGCGTCAGCCAAGTATAGGCCGCCATCCTGCGCCATGCGGCGGCACGCGCCCCGGACCGCGATGCTTTTTTGACGCACCCCGGCGCCGGTGGTAGAGTCCCCGGGCCGGGCGCCCAGCCCGATTGCATCGCTCGACAGCCCAGCCTCAGGAGGACCTCATGGCAGCCGCTCCCGCATTCGCCGTCCTCGGCCGCCCGATCCCCCGCGTGGAGGGCCTGGACAAGGTCACCGGGCGCGCCCACTACACCGCGGACGTGGTGCCTGCGAACACGCTGTGGGCCAAAAATGTGCTCAGCCCGCTTCCCCATGCCCGAATCGTGGCCATCGACACGGCGCGGGCGCTGCGGGTCCCGGGGGTGCGGGCGGTCCTCACCGCGGCGGACGTCCCATTCCGGCGCATCGGGCGCCGGCTCAAGGACTACCCGATCCTGGCCAGGGAGCGCGTCCTCTACGTCGGGGAGCGCGTGGCCGTCGTCGCCGCCGAGAGCCGCGACGCGGCGGAGGAAGCGGCGCTGCTCGTCGACGTGGAGTACGAGGAGCTGCCGGCGGTGTTCGACGCGCTCGAGGCGATGGAGGCGGACGCCCCGATCCTCCATCCAGACCTGCGCTCGTATGTCGGATTTCCGGAGTACGTGCCGGCCGACCTGCGCAACGTGCACGCGCGCGTCACCATCGACCGGGGAAACGTCGATGAGGCCTTCGCCCGCGCGGACCTTGTCCTCGAGCACACGTTTCGCACCGGTACGATGCACCAGGGGTTCATCGAGCCGCATGCGACGGTCGTCGCGATCGATGACGGCGGGCGCGTGGAGATCTGGCAGGCCAATAAGGCCAATTTCCGAAACAAAGAGGAGATGGCCGGGATCATCGACCTGCCGCCCGAGCAGATCGTCTACCACGCCGTCAGCGTGGGTGGGGATTTTGGGGGCAAGGGCGCGCCGGGCGACGCGCCCGCCGGGTACCACCTGGCCCGGATCACCGGCCGCCCCATCAAGTTCATCAACACGAATCAGGAAGAGCTGAGCGCCGGCAGCCCGCGTCACCCGTCGGTGACGAGAATCAAGTCGGGCGTGATGCGCGACGGCACCGTCATCGCCCGCGACGTCTTCATCGTTTACAACAGCGGCGCCTATGGCGGGCTTCGACCCAACGTGATGGACGGGATGCTGCCCGGCGCGGGACAGGCCGGGAACCAGTACGCGCCGCCCAATCTCCGGGTCGACGGGCGGATGGTCTACACCAACGAGATCCCGCGCACCTACATGCGCTCGCCCGGGCAGCCGCAGGCCGTCTTCGCCCTCGAGGCTCACATGGACCTGCTCGCCCGGGCCGTCGGCATGGACCCGCTGGAGTTTCGCGCGAAAAACCTCGGGCCAAGCCCGGACGGCGGCGAGCCCGTCGCGACCACACTGCTGCGGTCCGCGGCGCAAGCGGTGGGCTGGGGCGCGCCGAAGGCCGCGTTCGTCGGGCGCGGCGTCGCGATGGCGAGCCGGAACATGGGCGGGGGCCCGGGGTCGTCGGACGTGACGCTGCACCCGGATGGCACGGTGACCGCCATTACCTCAGCGCCCGACGTGGGAACGGGAACGATGACCGTGGTCGCGGCGGTGGTGGCCGAGTCCCTCGGGCTGCCCGTCGAGCGCGTCGCGGTGGTGCACGGGGACACGGACACCTTCCCCAACGACACCGAAGCCGGCGCCAGCCGCATGACGAACTCGGCCGGCCACGCCGCCATCGCGGCCTGCGACCAGCTCAAGGAGCAGCTCACGCCGCTGGCGGCCGCCATGCTGGGCGCCTCCGCGGCCACGTGGGACAATGGCGGGTGGCGCTCACCCGACGGGCGATGGGTGTCGATCGAAGACCTCGCCGGGGAGATGATCAAACCGGGCGATCCGGTGGCCAACGTCCACCTCACCGTCACGGTGCCGGGCGGCAAGGAGCCCGAGCGTTCCGCCCAGGCGGCCGAAGTCGAGGTCGATCCGGAGACCGGGCAGGTGACCGTGCGGCGGCTGGCATCGGCGCAGGCGGTAGGCACGATCATCAATGAGACGGCGCATCAGGGTCAGATCGATGGCTGCGTGGTCCAGGGCTTCGGCTACGCCTTGACCGAGGAGCTGGTCTTGCAGGATGGCCGGGTGGCCACGGCGCATTTCGGGGACTACAAGCTGCCGACCATCGCCGACGTGCCACCCCTAACGACCATCAACGTTCAATCTCATGGCGAGGGCCCGTTTGGCGCCCAGGCCATCGGCGAGACGCCGGTCGTCCCGACGCCGGCCGCCATCGCGAACGCCGTCGCCGACGCCATCGGCGTGCCCGTGACCGAGCTTCCTCTGAGCGCCGAACGCGTGCTCGATCTCATCGCTCGCAAGACCGGCCGCTAGCGTGGCGCTGATCCTCGGACGTTCGGAGGTTGAAGGGCTCCTCGACCTCGAGAGCGCCATGACCGCGCTGGAAGAGGTCATGACGGAGGAGATCGAGGGCACCACGTTCCACATGCCGTCGTGGGGCGGAGGATCCACAAAGCGTCGAACGTTTCGTCTGGTGGGCGGGGGCCTCTACGGCATGAAGCGCATGGGCGTTCGCACCCAGGCGGGCGTCCAGCTCTTCGACACGGATACCGGCCGACTGCTCGCCATCGTGGGGGCGAGCACGGGCGACCTCCGGACGGGCGCCACGATGGCCCTGGCCGCGCGTTACCTGGCTCGGCCCGATGCCCGGACGATCGGTTTTCTCGGAAGTGGCCGCAGCGCTCCCACCATTCTGCAGTGCCTCGTCGCCGTGCGGCCCATCGCATCGGCGCGCGTCTACAGCCCGACCCGCGCCCACCGAGAGGCATTCGCCGAACGAGAGACCGCGGCGCTCGGCATCCCGGTCGTGGCGATGGAGACGGCGGCGGAGGCGATCGACGGAGCGGACATCGTCGCCGTTGCGACCAACTCCCGCACCGCCGTCGTCGGGTACGACGACGTGCGACCGGGCGTACACGTGACGAGCATGGGGTACACCACGGAGCTGGCCGAGGACCTTTACGTCCGCGCCGACCAGTTCGTCGTCCCCAGCCGCGAGCAGGAGATCGAGGCGGCGAGCCCGGTCGCCCATCCGCACATCGAGGGAACCCTGTACCTGATGGTTCGCGACGGCCGGTACGATCCGCGAACGATGATCGAGCTGGGGTCCATCATCCGCGGCGACGTGGCGCCGAGGAACGGACCGCACGACGTCACCGTGTTCCGCGACTCCCGGGGGGGCGTCGGGGACGTCGCACTGGCGAACTGGGTGTACGAGCGAGCCCGCGAGCGCGGCTTGGGGATCGAGGTCGATCTCTAACCAGCCCATCTGCGCGGTGGCCCTTCCCGCTGTCGCATACGATGCCGCCGCTGCGCGGTTTCCGTTAAGATGATTTGAAGATCAAACCACATTCGTTCTGGAGCTGGCCGTGAGCGCCAAATCGCCTGTCGGCTCTCCTCCGGAGGTGGCCGAGTCGGACGGCGCGTCGTCGCCGAAAGCGGCGGGGCGCACCGTCGTCCGTGTGCTGCCGCGACTTCATCGGCAGATCATCGCCGAGCTGCAGCGGACGCCCGACACCGGCGACATGACGTGGCCGCAGTTTCGGGTCCTCGGCTTTCTCAGCGAACGCGACTACCGCGCATCCGAGCTGGCGAGCGCGCTCCAGATCGATCGCTCGACCCTCACGACCGTGGGCGACGGACTGGTGCGCCGTGGGCTCGTGGAACGGGTCCGCGACCTGCCGGGCGATCGGCGTGGCGTCCTGCTCCGCCTCACCGCGCGCGGCCGTGCCCTGCACGGCGTTCTCAAGGACCGCGCTATCGCCCACGTGGCCGAGCTGCTGGCCAGCGCGGATCCGGCGGAATGCGCCGGGCTCGTTGACGGCCTCGAAGCGCTGGAGCGCGGGCTCTGTCAGGCGTCAGCCGCCGAACAGCAGCGCGTGGGCGTGTAGATGCAGGAGCGGCCTTCACCTCCTCCTCGGGAGCGGGATGGCGATCCGGCCGGTGCGGACGGGCAGACGATCGCCGAACCGGTCGCGACCAACGGCCACACCGTCGCATCCGCCGCGCGGCCCGCGCCGTCGGAGCCGGCGGCGTCGAACTTGCCGCCCCCGTCCACCAGACGGCGACGGCTGTTGCTCATCGTCCCGATCCTCTTCATCGTCGGCGCCGTGGCGCTGTTCGTCGGTCTGCGATTCTGGGTCGAATCCACGTACTTTGTGATGACCGACAACGCCGAGGTCACGGGGTCCATGGTGCAGGTCGGGTCCCTCAACGCCGGGCGCATCGTCCAGGCGACGGTGGACGTTGGACAGACGGTCACGAAAGACCAGGTTGTGGCTGTGGTGGCCGTTCCGCAGCAGGTGGGCAACGTTCCGCTCACGGATCAGCCAATCCTGGACCAGACCGGCAGCGTCAACGCGCAGGTCCCGGTCCGCTCGCCCATCGACGGGGTTGTCGCAGCGCGGATGGGGAGCGTCGGCGGGACCGTGAGCGCCGGGCAGGCGATCTACACGCTCGTCGACCCGCGGCACATTTGGGTTCAGGCGAACATCGACGAAGACAAGGTTTCCCGCGTGCAGCCGGGTCAGGAGGTCGAGGTGCACTCGGTGGCGCTGGGGAAGAGTTTTCAAGGGCGCGTGCGGGCGGTGGCGCCGGCCAGCGCCGCCACGTTCTCGCTGCTGCCCGCTCAGAACCTGTCTGGGAACTTCAACAAGGTCACGCAGTGGGTCCCCGTGAAGATCGACGTCGACACCGGTGGCGAGGTGCTTCCGCTCGGCACGTCCGTCGACGTGCGCATCCGCGTTCAGGAGGGCGGCGGGGTGCCGTGGCTTCCATAGCGGCGCCGCTCTCAGCCCGCCGCGCGGCGCTGGCCGGGATCGCGTATCACTGGCAGGCGCTCTTCGTCGTCGTCCTCGGGACGTTCATGGTGGTGCTGGACACGACCATCGTGAACATCGCCCTGCCGAAGATCATGCAGATCTTTCAGAGCAGCGTCGACGAGGGCGACATGGTGCTGACGGGATACATGCTGGCGCTGGCCATCGTGATGCCGGCCACGGGGTACCTATCCGATCGCTTCGGCTCGAAGCGCGCGTACATCATCACCATCACCCTGTTCACGGTGGGATCGCTGCTCTGCGGGCTGGCGCCCAACATGCCCGGGCTCATCGTCTTTCGCGTCCTGCAGGGCCTCGGCGGGGGGATGCTCCAGCCCCTGGGAATGAGCATCCTGTACACGTCGGCGCCGATGGACAAGCGGGGGACCATCATGGGCGTCTTCGGGCTGCCCTTGCTGATCGCGCCCGCCATCGGCCCGACCCTTGGCGGCTACCTCGTGGAGTACGTCGACTGGCGATGGATCTTCACCCTGAACGTGCCGGTCGGCATCATGGCGGCGGGCGCCGGCATCCTGATCCTCCGCGAGACGCCCAGGCAGGCCGGCGGCCGGTTCGACTGGGCAGGCTTCACGCTGGCCGCGATCGGATTCTCGTCCGCCCTGCTCGCCCTCTCGAAGGGGCCCGGCGACGGATGGACCGCGCCGCACATCGTGGCGCTGTACCTCGTGACGGCGGCAGCCCTCCCGTGCTGGGTCGTCGTGGAGCTGGCGCAGGACGACCCGATGCTCGACCTGTCCGTTCTTCGGGACCGGACCTACCTGGTCGCGCAGCTCGTCACGATGGTGGCGACGGTGGGGCTCTACTCGCTACTCCTGCTCCTGCCCCTCTTTCTCCAGAACGTGCGCGGGCTGGGCGCGATGGAGACGGGCATCCTGCTGCTGCCGAACGCCATCGCCGCGGCGATCTCGATGCCGATCGCGGGGCGGCTGGTGGATAAGGTGGGGGCACGGCCGCTGGCGGTCCCCGGGATGCTGGCGCTGGCCGGGGCCACGTGGATGGTCTCCAGCATCGCGCCCGGGACGTCGGACGACTATCTCCGTCTGGCGCTCGTGATCCGAGGATTCGCGACCGGGGCCATGTTCATGCCCGTCATGGCGGTTGCGATGGACAGCATCGCGCCGCCGAAGATCCCGCGAGCCACGGCGCTCTCCAACGTAATGCGCCAGCTCGCCGGCGCCTTCGCGACGGCGATGTTCGCGAGCCTGTTTCTCGACCACACGCGGCTGCACGCCGCGGCGCTGACGCAGGTCGTCACGCCAGCCTCGATCACCGCGGTCAACATTCTGAATGCCACGAAGACCGCGATGATGCAGCTCGGCTACTCCGCCGCCGACGCCCAGCGCATCGGGCTGCTTGCCCTGACGAAGGAAGTGGAACTGGCCGCGACCGTCCGGGCCTTCGACGACTGCTTCCGGATCGCGACGATCGCGGCGCTGGCCGGCGTGCTGCCCGCGTTCTTCCTGACCGGGCGGCGGATGTCCGCGCGAGGTCGGCGCGAGGTGGTCGCCGAGGCGGGGTAGCGCCGGCCGACGACGGTGGCGAGGGATCCGGCCGGCCGGGACGCTCGGCCCGCCCCCCAGCGCGCTGGCGACCGGATTTGGCGCGATCCCGCCGGATCTCGGAGAGGCCGGCTACGGCCAGACGCGACGAACGTCCGCGCCCTTGAGCCCTAAAGGTCACAACGGGGTCGCGCGGACGAAAAGTGAGACAAGCGGGTTTGCTTGGCGTCCCCATTCGGGGGTATGCGTTACTCCGAACGACGGAGGATGGAGTGAGAAGGGTTTCTTCCGCGGGCCCGTACTACCGGATCGGCAGCGGGCTCTCGATGGCAACGTCGAGGAGATACGGGCCGTCGTGGGCGAACGCGGCGCGGAGCGCTGTCGCCAGCTCATCCGGTCGCTCGACCCGCTTCGCCGGCACGCCCATCGCCTCCGCGATGCGATCGAATCGCAGCGGCGGCTCCGCCAGGTCCATGCCCACGAATCGCCTGCCCCGCGCCGCTGGGCCCAGATACTCCAGCATGTTGAGCTTCAGGATCCGATAGCTGGCGTTACTCAGCATCACGAAAGTGGCGGGGATCCGATGGTGCGCGGCCGTCCAGAGCGCGGTGATGCTGTACATGGCCGCGCCGTCGGAGCACACGCCGACCACCTTCCGGTCCGGCCGGGCGAGCTGGGCGCCGAGGGTGCCCGGCAGGCCGGTGCCGATCCCGCCGCCCCTGCCGTTCATCATCTGCTCCGGCGCGCTGGGCGCGAGGGCGGCGAGCAGGTGCGGCTGATTCGTGCCGGCCTCCGAGAACACCAGCGCGTCGTCGGGGAGGGCCTCTCGCAGCTCGTGCATCAGCCTCGGCGCGGAGATCGGGTCCGCGTCCCATCGCGCCCGCGATTCCTCCTCGCGCTGTCGCCTCGCGCTCGCCGTACCCTCGGCGATCGCGGTCGTGCGCGCCCGCGCCTCCACCTGCTGCTCGGTCGACATGCGGCTCCGGATGGCCGTTGAGAGATCCGCGAGGGCGCTCTTCGGGTCGCAGAGCATGGTCAGGTCGGCCGGTATGTTCTTGTTCAGTTCCCACGATACGGCGTCGATCTGGATCAGCTTCGTTGTCGGCGCCAGAACGGGCTCGGTGCTGGGGAAGATGATCTGAAAGAGCGGCGCACCCACGCATAGCAGCACGTCGCAGTCCGCCAGCCGCTCGCGAAGGCCCGCCGGGCCGCCGGTGAAGGGGATCGGGCCCAGATTGAGCGGGTGCGCCGCGGGCACATTGAATTCCGACGCGTAGTTCTCAAAGATCGGGGCGCCGATCAGCTCCGCCAGGTCAACAAGCTCGGCCTGGGCCTCCGCCAGGGCGACGCGGTCGCCCGCGAGGATCATCGGGCGTCGCGCCGCCAGCAGCAGCTCCGCCGCTCGATCGGTCGCCTCCCGGCCGGGGCGGCTGCGCCAATCGGTGTACGCTGTCGGGCGGATCTCCACCTCCGCCTCTTCGTCGAGCACGTCGCACGGCATCGCCAGAAAGACGGGGCCCCGCGGGGGCTCGGCCGCGACCTTAAACGCCCGCCGCAGGGCCTGGGGCACGTCGCGGGCGTGCTCGACCTGGTAGGCCCACTTGGTCACCGGGCGCGCCATGTCGACGAGGGCGGCGGAGAGGTGCGGCTCCTGGAATAGCGCTCGGGTTTCCGATTGGCCGGCATATACGACCAGCGGCGATTGACCCACCCGCGCGTTGTGCATCATGCCCATGGCGTTGCCCAGGCCCGGCGCGATGTGCACCTCGACGAAGGCCGGCGCACGCGTCAGGCGCGCATAGGCATCGGCCATGGAGATCGCCACGCCCTCGTGTAGCGCCAGGACGTACTCGATCTGCGGGTAGTCCTGCAGGGCGTCCATGAAACCCTGCTCGGTCGTGCCGGGATTGCCGAACACGAAGCGCACGCCGTCGGCGACGAGCTGCTCCAAGATCGCGCGCTTGCCGGACACATACATGGTCTCGCTCCGCCCGGAGATCCCGCTCGTGAACCAACGCGTTGTACCAGTTTTGTCGTGATCGACGCGTGACGTCCGTCGAGATACCTCTGTTATGTCGTTCGGCGAATTTGCGAACGTTGCGCCGTTAAACTGCCGATTGCGTATCCTCGCGAGAGGTGACCCAATGGCATACGCATCTATTGCTCTCGACGCACAGCGTGCCGCGATCGTACAGGATCTGTTTCGCCTCGCCTTCTGTCGTCAGCTCGCGGAGAATGGCGCATCGGTGTCCGGCTGCGGCACGACGGAGGCGTGGAGGCTCAGCGAGGGCGAGTTAACCACGCTTATCGAAGACTATGCGACGTGGCTTCGGCAGACCCAGCGGTCTGACGAAGCGGACGTGCTTCTGAACTCTGCATTTGGATCGGGAGCCGCATTTGCCTTGACCTAACGAACCTCCTCATCCTTCCTCCCACCGCGCACGGTTGGACTTAAGCCTCACAACCGTGTACGATCCCTCGCGAAGGTCGATTGGTTTCTCCATCGATCGATGCCGAGGTCGATGCTGTACTCTCGTGCAGCGAAGCTGGACATAACGGCTTTTCATTGCACGTTGATGCGGTATAATCCGTCCTTCCTCGGTCAGGCGAGGATCTGCGCGTTGGCTGACGACATCCTAGTGAGGAGGCAAGGAGTGAAGGCGGCTCTTGCGCTAAAGCGCTGGCAAATTGTCCCTGTGCTGGTCATTCTTTTGATGTTTGGTGCGACGACGCTTCCGGCACAGGCCCAATATGGCTATCCCTACGGCTACGGTTATGGCAACTACGGCGCTCCATACAGCGGTTATTACGGAAACTCCTACTCGGGCTACTACGGAAATTACTACTCCGGCTACTATCCGTACTCGGGCTACTACGGGAACTACTACTCGAGCTATTACCCATATTCGTACGGCTACAACAGCTACTACCCATATTCGTACGGCTACAACAGTTACTACCCGTACTCGTACGGCTACAATAGCTACTATCCGTACTCGGGGTACTACGGGAATTACTACTCGGGCTACTATGGCTATCCGACTTACGGGTATGGCTACTACAACGGCTACTACCCGGGCTATGCCTACGCGTACGGCGGGCTCACCGCGCCCACTGGCCTGACGGTCACCAGCAACACGGGCAATACCGTGACGCTCTCGTGGACGGCTTCGGTGGGAGCTATCACGTACCAGGTCCTGGAATCAACGGCCGGCGGTCCATACGTCGCCGTGACCAGCACGCCCTCTTCGGCCACGACGGCGTCGGTCGCCAATCTGGTAACCGGCGTCGTCTACAGCTTCGAGGTGGTCGCTGTCGATGCGTACGGCCACCAGAGCACTCCGTCCACCCCCGTCACCGTGACGGCGGGGAGTGGCGGAACCGGGCTCACCGCCCCGACCGGCCTCGCCCTCGCCGGTAAGCCATCCAGCACAAGCGCCACGATCACGTGGACGGCGGTTACTGCCGCGTCGTCGTATCGCGTCTACCAGTCCACCGCGGGGAGCGCGTTCGTTCTGGTCTCGACCACGTTGACCAACAGCGCAACCGTGGCCGGGCTCACGCCCGGCGTGAGCTATTCGTTCGAAGTGATCGCCATGGACGCCGGCGGCAATGCGAGTCCGCCGTCGCAGCCTCTCACCTTCACCCAGTAGCGCGCACCTCGGATCGCAAACCATCGCGCAGGGGGACGGGGGATCGCAGAGATGCGCTTCCCTGTCCCCCATGCGCGTCAGTTGACACGCGCGCCTCGCGGATTACAATGGCCCGCTGTCGCGGGCTGGCTCAATCGTGTGCTCGCCAGGGGCGTGAGGCACGGCCGCGCGGCGTTATGAAGTACAACCGAGGCGTGGAATGGATCGGTGCGCGCGAGCGGTGGCCATGGTCGGGGCCGTAATCCTCCTCGCGGCCTGCGCGAGGACGACCGGTCCATCCGCGAATCCGTCGACCGGGGCGGGGCGCGCTGCGCCCAGCAGCGCGCCCCTCAAGCGCATCGTCGCCGGCGTGATCTCCGATCCGTTCACGTTGAACTCGATGATCAATACGGCCGGCGGCAACACCATGCCTGGGGTCCCCGAGCTCGAGCAGATGCTGAATGCGGGTCTCGCGCAGACGTCGGACAGCGGCATGGCTCCGCTGCTGGCGGAACAGGTCCCGACCATCGAGAACGGCGCCTGGCGCGTCGCGCCGGACGGCTCGATGGAGACGACGTGGCGGATTCGGGGTGACGCGCGATGGCACGATGGGACCGCGCTCACGGCGAACGACCTGCAGTTCACCGTCCAGGTGTTGAAGGACCCGGACTTCCCCGCGTTTCGGAATCGAATTTACGACCTGATCACCCGCATCGAGACGCCGGACGACCGCACGGCCGTGGTCTACTGGTCGCAGATCGACATCAGCGCCGACCGGCTCTTCAGCTTTACCAACGATAACCTCGCCCTGCCGATGCCGGAGCACATCCTGGCGCCCGCCTTCGCCGCGGATAAGGCGACGTTCATCGATCTCCCGTACTGGAGCGAGCAGTTCGTCGGCACCGGGCCGTTCAGGCTGCGAACGTGGGTGGCCGACAGCCATCTCATCATGGAAGCCAACGATCAGTTCATCCTCGGTCGGCCGAAGATCGATCAGGTCGAAGTGCGCTTCATCCCCGATCCGAACGCCATGGTTGCCAGCATCCTCGCGGGCGTGGTAGAGATCACCCTCGGGCGCGGCTTCACCCCCGAGCAGGCCGGCGAGGTGGCCGACCAGTGGCGCGATGGTCACATGATCACCGCGCCGGCGCGCTGGGTCGTCATCTTCCCGCAGCTCCTGACGCCCAGCCCGGCCATCGTCGGCGACGTGCAATTTCGGCGCGCCCTCCTTCACGCCCTCGACCGCCAGCATCTGATGGAGGTCTACGAGCGCGGAGCCACGGCCGTCGCCGACAGCCTGCTCGAGCCAAATCAGCCGCAGTACGCCGACATCGAGAAGCGCGTCGCCCGCTACCCGTATGATCCGCGTCGGGCCCTGCAGATTCTCGACGGCCTCGGATTTCGACAGGGCTCGGATGGTGCGCTGCGCGATGCGGCCGGCCAGCCGCTGGCGTTCGAGGCGCGAACGCCCGACGTGGGGCCGAACCAGCAGATGAACTTGGCCGTGGTGGCCGACTGGAAGGCGGTCGGCCTGAGTCCCGACATCGTCGTGGTCCCTCGCCAGCGGCTGGGCGACAATGAGTACCGTTGGACGTTTCCCAGCTTCGAGCTGACCAAGCGCGCGCACGACGTGAAATCGCTGGCGAACTTCCACAGCTCGCAGACGCCCCTCCCCGAGAACCACTTCCTCGGAAGCAACGTGTCGCGCTACATGAGCCCCGAGTTCGACCGGATGCTGGACCGATACTTCTCGACCATCTCGGTGAGCGAGCGGACGAAGGCTCTGGGCGATATCGTCGCGACGTTCTCCGAGAACGTCCTGGCCCTCGGACTGTTCTACGATCACGAACCGGCGCTCGTGGCGAATCGCATTCAGAACGTCGTTGGAGCTCACCGGCTCGATACGACGGAGACGTGGAACGCCGACAAATGGGATGTGGACTGAAAGGAGACGGACAGCCGTGAGCATCGTGATCGACACGGACGCCCATTTCTTCCCGGTGGACGCCTTCGATGACGAGACCAGTCGCCGCCGATTCCGCAGCCGCTGGCCCCGCGTTCAATTCGACGCTCTGGGCCGCGACTTCATCGTATTCCCGGAGCAGTTCGATAAGCTGAGCCCGTACCAGCGGAGCATCCCGTGCTCGCTCATCCCCGGCAGGCACCATCCGGGCTACTACGATCCGGCCCCGCGGGAGCAGTGGCTCGACGAGGCCGGCATCGACATGCAGGTCCTCGTGCCGTCGCCGGCCACGTTCACCTATCACTGCGAGCCCGAGCTGGGCGCCGCCGTGTGCCGCTCGTACAACGACGCCATCGCTCGGGTCCTGAAGGCGCACCCGGGGCGCTTCATCGGTCTGGCGGTTCTTCCGATGCAGGACCCGGTCGCCGCGGTCGAGGAGCTCGATCGCGCGACCCTTGAGCTGGGGATCCACGCGCCCCTCGTGATCTCCAACGTGAACGACAAGAACTTGAACGAGTACGAGTTCTGGCCGGTCTACGAGCGCATGGAGCTCCTCGGCGTTCCCCTCATCGTGCATGGCAATCGCAACGGTCCGACCGTCGGCCTCGATCGCCTGCCGCACATGCACATGGATAACGCGCTGGGCTTTCTCTTCGAGGGGTCGTTGGCGATTGCCAGCCTCATCATGTACGGCGTGCTGGACATGTATCCGAAGCTTCGCGTCGGCGTCCTCGAAACGGGCGCCGGCTATCTCACGTATCTCATGGATCGCCTCGAGGAGATCTACGAGATGGAAACGTTCGGCGGCATCAGCCCGTATCAGGGAAAGCGGGTGAAGGACTTGATCCTCAAGCGGCCGAGGGAATACATGGACCAATTCTGGGTCTGCTTCAACGTCGGCGCCGAGGCGCGCAATGTCCCGCACGTCGTTCGCCAGTTCGGAGCGGACCGGTTCATGGTGAACAGCGACTTTCCCCACGGAGTCGGTGGCGCCGGCGAAGGAATGGTGGACATCGTGAACGGCATCGATGAGATCAGCCGGTCCGAAAAGGACACGCTGCTCGGTCTGGCCGCGTGCGAGCTGTTCGCCATCGATCCAGAGACCCGCCAGCAGAGGCGGCCGGCCGCCGTGTAGCGCGGCGCCGGGGACCGCCCAGCCCAACTTTCGCCCGGATTTCAGTTCCCATGACCGATACGACAAGGAGCGCAGATGGCATCAAACGGAAAAGTCGCGCTGGTGACGGGAGCGGACTCGGATGTCGGCGCGGCGATCGTCCAGCGGTTCGCCCGCGAGGGATTCCAGGTCGCCGCGTGCGGAGCTTCTCGCGAGCGCGCGAAGCCGGCGCTGGAGGGGGCGGCGGCTCACGGAGCCGCCGCCGAGTTCTTTGAGCTCGACGTTCGCAAGGAAAGCGACGCGGCGCGGTTCGTCCAAGGCGCGGTCGACCGTTTCGGCAGGATCGACGCAATCGTGAACTGCGGCGCCTCGCGGCGGATCATCGGCACGATCATGGACATCTCCGACGAGGACTTCGACGAGGAGATGGCGGCGGACCTGAAATCTGTCCTTTACGTCTCGCGGGCCGCGATCCCAACGATCGCGAAGGGGGGCGGCGGCGCGATCGTCAATATGTCGTCCATCGCCCGCGCCGGCGTGCGAGGACGAGCGCTTCGATCGGCCAGCAAGGCGGCGTTGAGCGCGCTCACGCGGGCGATGGCGCTCGACCACGGGCGGGACGCAATCCGCGTCAACGCCGTCCTGCTTGGGCCCACCCTGTCACGAGACGCCCACTTCCCTCCGGAGCAGCTCGCTCGCATGAAGGCGGAGGCTGCCCTCGGCGAGCTGCACACAGCGGAAGATGTGGCCGCGGCCGTGTATTTCTTCGCGTCGGATGACGCGCGGCACATCACGGGGGCGCTCCTTCCGCTGGACGCTGGACGGTCTCTCGCGAGCTTTTGATCCGGCGAGCGGCCACCCAGACGGGCAGCGCGTTGTTCACCTGCGAGCGTCACCGCGCACGCGCGCTATGATGTGCTAGAGACCGCAAGGAGGCTCCCGTGAACCGACTCGGGTTGTTTCTGACCACTGCGATCGTGCTGCTCATCGCCGCGTGTGGCGGAAAGACGGGCGCCCCGCCGACCGGCGGCCTCGCCGCGCCCGCGCGCGAGTCCGACGATCCCCAGGCGCGGTGGGCCAAGACGCTGGATGCGGCGAAGCAGGAAGGCAAGGTCGTGGTCGTGACCCACACGAACCTGTACTACCAGAAAGAGATCGAGAAGTTCGGCGAGAAGTACCCGGACATCCCGGTCGAGCAGGTGTCGATGCGTCCGAGCGAGTTCACGCCCAAGGTGATCACCGAGCAGCAGAATGGGATCTACGGATACGACGTCTGGGTATCGCCGACCAGCAATATGGTGGAGACCGTCGTCCCCGCTGGCGGCTTCGAGAGCCTGATCCCCTACCTGATCCTCCCCGAGGTGACCGACTCGACGCAGTACCGCGGGGGCAAGCCGCTCTACGTGAGCTCCGAGCCCTACGTCATGGCGTATCAGGGCAACGTGACGACGAACGTCTGGGTGAACCGCGACCTGCTGCCGGCGAGCGAGTTCAACACCCTCGATCAGCTCGTCGACCCGAAGCTCAAGGGCAAGATCGCGATCCGCACACCCAGCGCGCCGCACGCCGGGTCGCTCACGCTGACGGGCCTTCTTCACAACAAGGGACAGGCGTTTCTGGATCAACTCCTGATCGACCAGCAGCCGGTCTTCATCGACAACGCCCGATTGATGACTCAAGACCTGATCAATGGGAAGTACCCGGTGGCCATCGGCATCGATGGAGAGACGATGGACGCCTGCCAGCGGGAGGGCGGCTGCAAGAGCATGCAGCAGCTCACCGGGTATGAGTACATGCTGAGCTACGGGGTCGGCATCTTGAAGAACCCGCCGCATCCGAACGCGGCGGCCGTGTTCCTCAACTGGTTCCTCTCCAAGGAGGGCCAGCAGGCCTTCGTGCAGAGCGTGGAAGCCACGACCCCGCCGCCCTACGACCAGGCGCAGAGCATCCGCGTCGATGTGGACCCGAACCCCGACGCCATCAAGGATCAGGCGATGCCCGACTACGACCACCTCGAGAAGTACAGTCTCCAGGGCATGGAGGCCGGGAGGCCGGAGATGCAGGCGGTCCTGGCGGCGTACAAAAAGGTCGAAGAGAGCGGAGGCAGGTAGCGGTGGCTTCGACGCTGTCCGTCGGCGGCTGAGCCGCCATGTCCGTCGCCACCGCCGTACGCCCTGCGTTTCAGCGGCGATTGCCCCATCTCCGTCTCGAGATCTCAGCCGTCGCCTACGCGGCGCTTCTGGCGCTCGTCGCGTTCGTCGTGCTCTATCCGATCCTGCTCCTGGCTATCAATAGCTTTCGTGTCGGTCCGTTCGGGCAAGCTGGCGCCTGGGGAGTCGACAACTGGCAGGCGGCCTTCAGCCAGCCCCGGATCGTCGCCGCGCTGCGCAACACCGTCAGCCTCGCCATCACCCGCCAGGCCATCGCGATCGGGCTCGGCGTCAGCATCGCGTGGCTCCTCGCGCGAACGAATCTCCCGGGCAGATCCTGGCTCGAGGTGTGCTTCTGGTTTGCGCTCCTCCTTCCCAGCCTCCCGGTTCTGCTCGGCTGGATCTTGCTCCTCGATGGCCACCACGGGATCCTTCTCAACGCGATCCGGAACATCGTGCCGGGGTTCTCGTTCGACATCTATTCCTGGTGGGGCATCGTCGTCGCCCACCTGGTCATCAACCTCGTCGCCTTAAAGGTCTTCCTGCTGACTCCGGCCTTCCGAAACATGGATTCTTCTCTCGAGGAGGCCTCGCGCGCCGCAGGGGCCAGCATGCCGCACACGCTCTTCCGCATTGTCGTCCCGTTGATGACCCCAACGATCCTGTTCGTCACGCTGCTGGGCCTCATCCGATCGATGCAGTCCTTCGAGATCGAGCTGATCCTGGGCGGCGCATCGAAGATCGACGTGTACAGCACGCTCATCTACCGGCAGGTCATGCAGTCGCCGCCCGAATACGGCAAGGCGACGGCACTCAGCATGGTGATCCTCTCGGCCCTCGTGCCGCTCATCGCGCTCCAGCAGTGGATCGCCGGCCGGCGCAGCTACACCACGGTGTCCGGGAAGTACACCAACCGCCTGTTCGACCTCGGGGTCATGCGCTGGCCGCTGTTCTGCGTCGTCGCTGGCATGCTCATCGTGATGATCGTCCTGCCCATCCTGTTCATGCTGGTCGGGACCTTCATGAAGGTCTTCGGACAGTTCGATCTCCCCGATCCGTGGACGCTCAACAATTGGCGGCGCATCCTCACGGATCGGCAGCTCGTCAAGGGGTTGGTCAACACGCTCGTGATCGCCGCGGGTGCGACGATCTTCTCGGTCGTGCTCTTCACCGTCATCGCCTACGTATCGGTCCGCACGCGTTTCGTTGGCCGTCGGCTGCTGGATATGCTCACCTGGATTCCCAGCACGGTGCCCGGCATCGTGACGAGCCTCGGCCTCCTGTGGCTCTTTATCGGAACGCCCATCTTTCGGCCGCTCTACGGGACCGTCTGGATCCTGATCATCGCCCTCGGTTTCGCCGGGCTGACGCTGGGCGTGCAGCTGATCAAGACGAGCATGATGCAGCTTGGCGCCGAGCTGGAAGAGGCGTCCTGGGCGTCCGGCGCCGGCCGCATCTACACCCTCCGTCGGGTCGTGCTCCCCCTCATCGCCCCCACGATCGCTGTGGTCGCGCTCCAGAACTTCGGGGCCGCGGCGTCCAGCGTGAGCCTCGTCGCGCTGCTCGGATCGGCCAACAACAAGCCGCTCTCGTTGGTGCAGCTCGAGTACATGGACACGGGGCTCTTTGAGCCGGCGACAGTCGTCGGCGTCATCATCTTTTTGTTGACGATCGGCGCCGCTGTCTTGGCCCGCGCCGTGAGCGTTCGCACCGGCCTCGCCCGATTCGAGGGTCAGCGCTAAGACGCTATACTGGGCTTCGTTCACCATGGGGCAGGTTTGGGAGGCCGAGCGATGTTGAATCATGAAGAGAATGAGATGATCACCCGCGTAGGGCCGGGCACACCGATGGGTTCGGTGCTGCGCCGCTATTGGCTGCCGGCGCTCCTCGCGTCCGATCTTCCGGAGCCGGACTGCGCGCCGATGCGTGTGCGCCTCCTCGGTGAGGATCTGGTCGCGTTTCGGGACTCGTCGGGCCGGTTGGGATTGCTCGACGACTACTGTCCGCACCGTTGCGCATCCCTCTTCCTCGGCCGCAATGAAGAGAACGGCCTCCGCTGCGTCTATCACGGATGGAAGTTCGACGTTGACGGCAACTGCGTCGACATGCCCACCGAGCCGGTGGACAGCCGATTCAAAGAGAAGGTCCACGCGACCGCCTATCCGCTGGTGGAGCTGGCGGGCGTGCTCTGGGCGTACATGGGGCCGCCCGAACAGCGGCCGGAGCTTCCGGCCATGGAGTGGACGAGGGCACCGGCGAGCCACCGGTTCGTCTCGAGAACCCACGAGTACTGCAACTTTGTCCAGGCCATCGAGGGGGGCATCGATACGGCGCACTCCTCGTTCCTGCACCGCAATGACATCTCCGATCGTCTGGCGTTCCGAACCATGGACGGCGCGCCGACCCTCGAAGTGGAGAAGACGGATTACGGGTTCCGTTACGCGAGCCTGCGCGACATCGGAGACGATGGCATCTATCTTCGCGTGTACCAGTTCTTCATGCCCTTCCAGCAGTATCGATCGCACCAGCTCGAGGGCCGGCGCGGCGCCGGCAAGACCGCGGTGCCTCGGCTCCAGGGGCACATGTGGGTGCCCATAGACGACGAAAACACGTGCGTCTACAACTTCATCCTGTCCGTCGACGATGACAAGCCCCTCACGCCCGAGTTCATTGAAGAGGCGGAGACCCACGCGGGCCGCAACCCCCTGACGGGCGAGACGATGACCCGGCACCGCACGCGCGCCAACGATTGGCTCATCGATCGCGCGATCCAGCGCACACGGACGTTCACCGGCATCACCGGGCTGAACACTCAGGACCTCGCGGTTCAGGAGAGCATGGGGCGGGTCGTGGATCGCTCGCGCGAGCATCTGGGGAGCACCGATCGGGCCGTGATCGCCTTCCGGCAGATCATGCTGGACGCGGTCAAGAACGTCGCGGAGGGTATCGATCCGCCCGGCGTGAATCCGGCCAGTTATCGCGGCGTTCGAGCGGCGGACGTCATACTTCCCAAGGGCGTTCGATGGCAGGATGCGGCGGAGGCGGAGCTGATGGCGCGGCATTAATGGATCGGCTGCCATGCAGTTCGCCATTGCTCTGGGTGCGCCGCTCGGGTAGCGCGGCTGCGGTGCGGCGGAGGCGTGCCCCCCGCCGCGCCGGACGAACGAGGATAGTGTGCCCTCGCTCATGAGGAGACCGTGGGCGGACCGCATCCGGCTGCGCGCCGCGACGGTTGCGGCGCTGATCGTGCTGGTGGCCGGCTGCCAGAGTGCGCCGACTGGGCCGCCGGGTCAGCGCGCGCCGGCGGGCGGCGAGCCGCAGCCCTCGCGGAATCTGGTCATGCTGATCCGCGTCGAGCCCGCGAGCCTTGCGTCCAAGTCGCTCCAGCAAGCGGGCACGATTCTCACGTCCACGCGCCGGCTGTTCAACGCGACGCTTGGCCTGCTCGACGACCACGGGGAGGTCATCCCGTACCTCGCCGCGGAGCTCCCGCGACTCAATACGGCGACGTGGAAGGTGTTTCCTGACGGCCGGATGGAGACGACGTACACGCTCCGCCCCGCTCTCACCTGGCACGACGGGAGTCCGCTGGACGCGGAGGACTTTGTGTTTTCGTACCGCGTCTACTCGGCGCCCGATCTCGGGCTTGCCACCGGTGCGCCGCAGAACCTCATCGAGGACGTGGTTGCCGAGGACGCGCGGACCGTGATCATTCGGTGGCGGCAGTCGTACGCGAACGCGGGACTCCTGACCGAGGACTTCCCGCCGCTGCCCCGCCACATCCTGCAAGATTCCTTCGACGGCCGCGCTGCGCCCGATGCCTTCAGCGGAGACGCTTTCTGGACGCGGGACTACGTGGGTGCGGGCCCGTACCGGCTCGAGCGGTGGGAGCCGGGCGCCTTCATCGAATCCGTCGCCTTCGACGGCCACGTCCTCGGGCGACCGCGTATCGACCGAATCACCATTCGATGGAGTAGCGACCCCAACGCATCCCTCGCTGTCATGCTGGCCGGCGACGCGCAGCTCTCCGCGGATTCGTCGCTCCAGTTCCAGCAGGGGCTATTGCTGAAGAACCAGTGGACGAGCCAGAAGGCAGGCACCGTGCTGTTCAAGCCGGATCTGTTCCGCGGAGCGGCGGTGCAGCTTCGTCCCGAGCTGACCACCCCGCGGGCGCTCCTCGACGCTCGCGTGCGCCGAGCGCTGGCTTTCGCCGTCGATAAACAAACGCTGAACGACGTCCAGTTCGAGGGGAACGGCTTCATGGCCGATGGCATCATTCCTCCGACGGTTTGGTACGGGGCCGATCTCGACCGCGCCGTCCAGAAGTACCCGCTCGACACGCGGAAGAGCGAGGCGCTGATGGCCGATGCCGGCTTCACCAAAGGCGCTGATGGCGTCTATGCGAGCCCGACGGACGGTCGTTTCGCCCCTGAGGTGCGGACCAACGCCAGCGCGTTCTTCGAAGCCGAGATGTCGACGCTGGCGAGCGGGTGGCGAGGCGCCGGATTCGATTTCACCGAGTATGTCAATCCCGCGGCCCTCGTCCAGGACGCGCAGGTGCGTGCGACGTTCCCTGGCCTATTCATCTTCAGCCAGGGCCTGGGCGAGGCCGCGCTCGTCGATTACAACAGCGCGGGCATCCCGCGACCGGAGAACCGATGGGTAGGAAGCAACCGCGGCGGCTGGTCGAATCCGGATTTTGACCGGCTAGCGGAGACCGTCAATACCACGCTGGATCGCACCGAGCGCGCGCAGACCTTTGTCGCGATGCAGCGGATCTTCAGCGAGGAGCTGCCGGTCATCCCGCTCTATTTCCAGCCCAGCGTCACGGGCTTCGTCAGCGGGCTGGTCGGACCGGGGAACGTGCCGCCCGATACCGCCATCAACTGGAACGTCTATACGTGGGAATTCAGGTAGGCCGGCAAGCTCGCTGCTTATCCCCACAGCTCTTCCGACGCGAGATCCGCGCCCTCAGCGAGCGCTTCCAGCTTGGCCCACACGATGTCGGGATGGCCCACGCGCCCGCCGAGCCCGCAGTCGGTGCCCGCGATCACGTTCTCCTTGCCCACGATGTCCGCGAAGCGGACGATGCGCTCGGCGACCAGCTCGGGGTGCTCGATGAAGTCGCTCGAATGACCGACGATTCCGGGAATCAGGATCTTCCCCTCGGGTAGGCGCACGTCCTTCCAGACCTTCCACTCGTGCTCGTGTCGCGGGTTCGCCGCCTCCACCGAATAGGCCTGCGCCTTGACGGACAGCACGAGGTCGACGATCTCCTTGAGCGGGATGTCGTGCTTGTGGGGTCCGTGGTAGCTGCCCCAGCACACGTGGAGCCGGGTCTGTTCGACGGGGACGTCGCGGAGCGCGTGGTTGAGCGCTTCGAGGCGGAGCGCGGCATAGCGTCGGTAGTCCGCCACACTCATGTCGGGGTGCATCTGCCAAGCGTCGGGGAGGTCGGGATCGTCGATCTGGAGGATAAACCCCGCGTCGGTGATCGCCTTGTATTCGACGTGCATCGCGTCGGCGATCGCCTCCAGGTACTGCTCGTCGGACGGATAGTAGGCGTTGTGAAGCCAGTGCTCAATCGTGCCGGGGGCGACGGCCGGCAGAAACGCGTCCGCCGGGTTGACGCCTTGGAGGGCGGCCCTGAAGTTCTCGAGATCGAGCTGCAGCTCGGCGGTGCCCACATACGAGAGCGGGCCGACGCAGAAGAGCTGGCGGCGGTCGGCGCGAAGCCCAATCTGGCGGCGATTGATCTGACCTCCAGTGACCGTGGCCATCGCGAACCCGCCATGCTCCAGGAAATAGCCAGGAAACTCCTTGATGTCTCGCCCCTGGATACCGACGACAGGAACGCTATCGCCAGGGATTTCGCGCTCTTCAAACCCGGTGAGCCGCTCGCGGGCATAGTTGGAGAAGTTTGACTTCCCAAACTCGCCGTCGTTGACGCAGTCGATCCGGCAGGCGAGCTGCCTGCGGACGACGTCGCCCACGGCTTCGCGCGTGCGATTCGCCAGCCGTGCGTGGTCGTAGGGATTCCCGGCCGCTTTCGCCGCGACCATCTCGCGGAGGTCGTCGGGTCGAGGGAGGCTACCTGCGTGCGTCGTGAGGATGCGATCGGTACTTCGCTTCATCGGCGTCCTCCGGATGAGATTCAGGGCTCCATCATATCGGCTCGCGGGCAAGCGGACCGAGTCGGCAACGGGTGTTGATCCATCGCTGCTATAATGCCGCGCCCTGGAGGACCAATGCTTCTCGAAGTCTGCCCGCCGCGCCGATGGTGGAGCGTGCTTCTTCTGATCATGGCGCTGTTCACCGCGTGCGCGGAGCCGGCGCCCGGCGCACCTACCGGGCAGTCGGGCAAGGTGCCGGGGACGACTGCGGCCAAGCGCGCTACGACGATCACCGTTGCCGTGGCCGGCAACGTTCCCAATATGGGACTCGTCGGCCTGGCGAGCACGACCACCGGCGGCTGGTTCTCCATCGCAGAAGTCCATTCGAATGCGCTGATCACATCGGACGTGCACTCACGCCAGCCGGTTGGGCGCCTGATCGACCGCGTCCCCTCTCTCGACAACGGGGACATCTCGCTCCTGCCGGACGGCCGGATGCGAGTCATCTATCACGTTCGCCCGGGTGTAACCTGGCACGATGGCCAGCCATTCACCGCTCAGGACCTCGTGTTCTCCTATCGGTTCAACACCGATGCGGGGATCCCGACGATTCAATCGGACGTGACCCGAATGCTCGCCTCGGCGGAGGCCCCCGACGATGCAACGTTCGTGCTGAATTTCAAAGGCCCCTACTACCGCGCCGACCAGCTCGGTTTGCGCATGTTCTGGCCGTATCCGCGCCACATCCTGGAGCCAGCTTACGAGCGGTATCTGGAGAGCACGAACCCAGACGACATCGTCAACCTCCCGTACTGGACGTCGGAGTACATCCATCTCGGACCGTTCAGGCTGACGTCGTTCGACTCGGCAGGGCCGATCGAGTTCCAGGCGTACGATGGCTACTTTCTCGGTCGACCGAAGGTGGACACGATCCGCGTGCTGGTCTTTAGCGACTTGAATACGCTGTACGCCAATATCCAGTCGGGCACCGTCGATATCGTGCCGGAAACCGTGTTGCAGCCGGAGCTTGGCTTTCAGCTCATGGACCAGTGGGCGTCGACAGGAGGAGGCTCGGTCTTCGTGACCAAGAGCGCCCAGCGCTTCCTCTCGCCACAGGAGCGGCCGGAGGTTCAGAGCGAGCCGTCCATGTCCGACTTTCGTGTTCGCGCGGCCCTCTACGAGGGGCTGGACCGCGTCGCTTTGTCGGAGGGGCTACAGGCCGGACACGGCGAGCTGGCGGCGTGGGCGCTCCTGTGGGAGGGTGAGCCGCTGTACGACGCGACGAAGGACGCGTTTCGCCGCTACGCGTATGACCCCGAGCGCGCGCAGGCGACGCTTCGCGAGGCCGGCTGGGTCGCCGGTCCGGATGGAGCGTTGCGGAGCAGCGCGGACGGACGCCGCATGCGGACGTCCATCACCGCGACGCCCGGCCGCATCGAGCGCGAAGCCAACGCGTTCGCCGATTACTGGCGGCGCCTCGGCATCGACGTCGAGCAGATCACGGTTCCGGCGGCGCAAATCCGCAACGCGGAGACACGGGCGCTCTACCCGGGTTGGGAGGCGAGCGCGCAGGGTGGGGGCGACGAGATCCTGGGACGACTCGAAGGGCCCGCCGCGAGCCCGCAGAACCGGTGGACCGGCAATCGCGGCGGATACGACGATCCGCGCGCCCAGGAGCTGATCGCCAGCTTCCGATCGAGCTTGCGCCGCGACGATCAGCTCCAGGCGATGAAGGCGATCAGTGACTTCGTGGCCGACACCCTCCCCATGCTGATCCTCTTCAGCACCGCGGAGCATCTGGTCGTACGCAAGGGCGTCCATGCTCTCGACGACCACGACGGCGGCGACAGCGCGGCGCGGCCGTACGGCACCTACTCGCGAAACGCGCACCTCTGGGAAGGCGAGTAATGTTCACACTATCCCGCGACCACTGCGCCGGGACCAGCGCGTACCGGAGATCGCGATCGCGTGGCGGCGCGCGGCGGGGCGCGGCGGCCGTCCTCGCGTTCCTCGCCGTCCTGGGGACGATGTTCACGGGCTGCGTCAGCGCGGCGCCGCAACGCCCGAACGTCGGCGGCGACACCGGAGCGGAATCGCGCCCCGCGCGAACAAAGACGCTCGTCTACGCGGTCACGGACAATATCAGCGGCTTCGGCATCGTCGTCGGAAGCACATCGACGGGCGGGTGGAGCGCCGCGAATGAGCTCCATTCGGCCGCGCTCATCACCTCAGACGTCACGACGCGCAAGCCCATCGGCCGCATTGCCACGAGAGTGCCGAACGTCGAGGATGGCAGCATCAGCGTCCTGCCTGATGGCCGAATGCGCGTCGTGTACACGCTCCGGCCGGATGTGCTGTGGCACGATGGCGTGCCGGTCACGGCGCAGGACATGGTGTTTACGGCGAACGTGGAGAGCGATCGGGGCCTGCCCTATCCCCAACGGGACGCCCTCTTGCTGTTCGATTCGGCGGAAGCGCCCGACGACACAACCTTCGTTCTGAACTTTCGGCAGCCCTACTATCTCGGTGGGTCGCTTGGACTGCGGTTCTTCTTCCCGCTGCCACGGCACTTGCTGGAGGAGCCCTTCCAGCGCTACCAGGAAACCGGGAACGCGGAGGAGTTCATCAATCTGCCGTACTGGACGTCGCAGTTCGTGGGCGACGGCCCATTTCGCCTCACGTCATATGATCCGAGTAGCGAGGCCGTGTTCGAGGCGTTTGATCGGTACTTCCTGGGGCGGCCCAAGATCGATATCTTACGGGTGAAAGTCTTCTCCGACCAGCAGACGCTCTTTTCGAACCTCCTCGCCGGCACCGTCGATCTGTTCCCGGAGAACGTGCTGACGGGTGAGCTGGGCTTTCAGCTCAAGGACCGGTGGGAGGCGATGGGAGGCGGCCGCGTCTACATCCGTCCCACGGGATTTCGGTTCCTCGCGCCACAGTGGCGCCCCTCGGTGCAGCTCGAGCCTACCACGCTCGATCTCCCGGTGCGCGCGGCGCTCTATCGCGCCATCGATCGGGAGGCGCTCGCGGAGGGCCTCTTCGCGGGCCACCGCGAGCTGGCGGCCTTCGAGCTGCTGCCGCCCAACGATCCCTACTACCTCGCCACCAAGGACTCGCTCCGCCAGTACTCCTACGATCCTGAGCGTGCCAAGAGCATGCTTCGGGATGCGGGTTGGGTGGCGGGCGCCGATGGCGCCCTGCGCAACGCGTCCGACGGTCGAACGTTTCACACGGCCATCTCGGCGACGCAGGATATCATCCGCGAGGTGCCGGCGTTCGCCGATTCCTGGCGGCGCCTCGGGCTCGAGGTCGAGGAGCTGCTCGTTCCGCCGCCTCAGGTCCGGAACAACGAGTATCGTTCGTCCTACCCTGGGTGGGAGGCGAGCGCCCAGGCGAGCGGCGACGGGATCCTGGGCCGGCTCGAGGGACCCGCCGCGGGCCCACAAAACCGCTGGACGGGCAATCGCGGCGGGTACGACGATCCGCGCGCCCAGGCGTTGGTCGATCGCTACCGTCAATCGCTGTCGGAGCGCGACCAGTTCGACGCGATGAAGGCCGTGAGCGACTTCGTCGCCGCGGAGCTGCCGTTCCTCGTGCAATATGGCGTCGCGACGGATATCGGCGTGCGAACCGGCGTGAAGGCGTACGACGACTACGAAGGCGGCGACAGCGCCGGCCGGCCGTACGGCACCTACAATCGCAATGCGCATCTCTGGGACCTGGAGTAGGAGCGGATCATGCACGAGGTTCCCGCGAGCCCCGCGTCCGTGCGCCAGAGCTGGATCGGCAGGCCCGTCCTGCGCAACGAGGACGCTCGATTCCTGACTGGCCGCGGCCAGTTCGTCGACGACATCTCGGTGCCGGGCATGCTGCACGCCGCCATGGTGCGCAGTCCGCACGCCCACGCGCGGATCACGCGCATCGACTCCTCGCGCGCACTGGCGATGCCGGGCGTCTACGGCGTAATCACCGGCGAGGACGTGCTCGGGGTGATCGAACCGGAGAAGGGCTCGACGTATCCCAAGGGCGGCTCGTGGTACTACATCGCGACGGACACAGCCCGCTTCGCGGGAGAGATCGTCGCCGTCGTGGCCGCGGAGGATCGATACATCGCCGAGGACGCGGTAGATGCGATCGAGGTCGAGTACGAGCCGCTTCCTTGCGTGATGGACCCGGAGCACGCGGCCGATCCTGACCAGCCCGAGATCCATCCCGGCGCGCCGGGCGGCAACGAAGTGATGAACCGCGTGTGGGAGTTCGGCGACGTCGACGGCGCGTTCGCCGAGGCCGACGTCGTGGTGCGCGATCGATTTGAGGTGTACCGCCACGGATCGACGCCCCTCGAAGGCCTCGCCGCCATCGCCAGCTTCGATCCGCTCAATGACCAGGTTACCGTCTGGGCCAACCTGGGCAACCTCGGCCGCTATTCGGCCTCAGCACGGGCGTTGCGTCTCGGCCACGCCGACATCCGGCTCATCGTCCCCGACGTCGGCGGCCATTTCGGCGTCAAGGCGTGGGTGCATCAGCGGGCGGTGCTGCTGGCGGTGCTATCTCGAAAGGTGGGACGTCCCGTCAAGTGGACGGAAGACCGCCTCGAGCATCTTCGCGCCAGCCACCACGGAACGGGTCGGATCGGCTACGCGGAGCTAGCCGCGCGGCGCGACGGCACGATCCTCGGGATGCGGCTGCGACTGATCGACGACCAGGGCGGGTACGTCTGTCTCAACGAGCCGTTTGGCGCCGTGCAGGGCGTGCAGGATATGACGGGTCCGTACGCCTTTCGCAACGCGCGCGTGCAGTCCATCTGCGTGCTCACCAACAAGTGTCCGGTCTCGTCGAATCGCGCCTACGGCCGCGTTCAGTACTTTTTCATGGTGGAGCGGATCGTCGACCGCCTTGCTCGCGCCCTAGAGATGGATCCTGCCGACCTCCGAGCGAAGAACTTGATCCCGCCCGGTGAGTTTCCGTACCGAACCATCAGCGGCACGCTGTATGACAGCGGCGATCCGCCCGCCCTCCTCGACATGACCAAGCGGCTGCTCGACTACGACGCGATGCGCCGCCAGCAGGAGGAGGCGCGCCGCGAAGGAAGGCTGGTTGGGCTCGGCCTCTGCGCGGCGATGGAGCACACCGGACCGAAGGCGGCGGGCCTGACCCGCCAGTTCGGGCTGGATCGGCCGCCGGAGTCCGCGATCGACGTGGCGACGGTCTCGGTCGACGCCGACGGCCGGCTCGTCGTGCATTCCCCAACGCTGTGCCAGGGTCAGGGGCACGAAACGACCATCGCCCAGATCGTCGCGGATCGCTTCGACGTCGATCCATCGAAGATCAGGGTCGTCGTGCGGCTCGACACCGCCACCAACCACTGGACGCCCAGCGGCGGGACCTACGGCTCTCGGTTCTCGACCACGGGCGCGCCGGCCGTGTACGGGGCGGCAAAGAAGCTGGCGGGGAACCTCGCGGAGCTGGCGGCGCGTCTTCTGGAAGCGCACCCGGACGACGTCGAATTCATCGGTGGCGATGCCGTCATCAAGGGAGTCCCCGATCGCCGCGTCACGCTCCGGGAGCTGGCTGCGACGGCCCACGTTGCGCCGAGGGCGTTTGGCATGGGGACCGATCTGGGCCTCGAGGCCACGTATCACTGGGGGTGGCCCGGGGACGACCCCGGGTCGAATACGGTGGCCGCCATCTTCCACGGGGCGCTCGTCGAGGTGGACCGCGAGACAGGGCAAGTCAAAGTGCTCAAATACGTGGCCACGGAGGATTGTGGCCGCATCATCAACCCCATGATCGTCGACGGGCAGACGATGGGGGGTGTCGTCAACGGGCTTGGCTGGGCCTTCACGGAGGCATTTCTCTACGACGCGGACGGCCAGCTCCTGACAGGCACCTTTATGGATTACATCCTCCCGCGCTTCACCGACGCGCCGCCCCTAGCGCTCGGCCACATCGAGACGCCCACCCCCTTCACAGAGCTGGGCTCCAAGGGGATGGGTGAGAGTGGGACGATTCCGCCGCCAGCGTGCATCGCCAACGCGGTCGAGGATGCGATCTGGCACCTGGGCGGACGGGTCACCGACTCGCACCTCTCCCCGGAGACCGTGCTCCAAAGCATTCGCGCGGCCGCGCCAGGCTGAGGGCGCGGCGCTCAACTGGAGGTGTGCCTTGGCCGTCGCCTTTCGTGACCTGCGCGAATTTCTCGCCGCGCTCGAGGCACAGAACGACCTCCGGGTCGTTTGCGGCGCGAGCCCGGATCTCGAGATCGGCGCCATCGTCGAGCTGAATCACGAGAAGAAGGGCCCCGCGCTCCTCTTCGACGAGATCCAGGGCTATGGACCCGGATTCCGCATCCTCGCCAACGCGATGGACACGCTCCCGCGAGCGCTGATGACGCTCGGCCTTCCGCGAGACGCAGCGCTGGATGACGCCCTCAACGAGTTCGACCGGCGCCTCGCGAGCTTTCAGCCGGTTCCTCCGGAGCTCCTCGCGACCGGGCCGGTGTTCGAAAACGTGTTTCAGGGCGACGACGTCGACGTGCTCAAGTTCCCCACGCCCCTCTGGCACGAAGCGGACGGTGGCCGGTACATCGGCACCGGTTGCGTCGTGTTCATGCGCGACCCGGACACCGGGCTTGTGAACTTCGGGACCTATCGGGTGATGGTGCACGACCGGAACACCGTGGGCCTCTACATCACGCCGAACCACACCGGAGCGATCATCCGCCGCAAGTACTGGGAGCGGGGACAGAGCTGCCCGGTGGCGATCTCCATTGGCCAGGAGCCGATGATGTTTCTTGGGTCGGCGCAGTACTTCGGCCAGAAGCGGGGAGTCGCGAAATACGATCTCGTCGGGCACATGCGCGGCTCTCCGGTGGACGTCGTCGAAGAGCCGGTTACTGGATTGCCCATCCCGGCGACCGCGGAGATCGTGCTCGCCGGCGAGGTCCCGCCGCCGGAGGTCGAAGCCCGCGACGAAGGTCCGTTCGGCGAGTGGACCGGCTACTACGCGTCCGGCACGCGGCCGGAACCGGTCGTTCGAGTCAAAGCGCTGTACCACCGCAACGATCCCATTATCTTCGGCACGCCGCCGCTGCGAAACATCATGGTGAATTCCCACTTCGGTCTCCCCACAGAGGGACGACGCGTCCGCGAGCGGCTGCAGCGCGCTGGCGTCGAGGACGTTCTGGACGTCGTTCCCCTTTCGATCCCCGGTGTCGTGGTCGTTCAGATCCGGCAGCGCTACCCCGGCCACGCGATGAAGGCGGCGCTCGCCGCCTCGGGCGAATACATGGGCCGTTTCGTCATCGTCGTGGACGAAGACGTGAACGTCCACGACCCGCAGGAGGTCTTCTGGGCGATCGGCACCCGATGCGATCCGGCGACGACCATCTCGATCCTCACTGGCTGCCAATCGAGCGCGCTCGATCCGCGTCTCCCGCCCGAGCAGAAGAAGCGGGGAGAATACACCAGCTCGCGCGCCATCATCAACGCGTGCAAGCCCTATGAGTGGATCAAGGACTTCCCGAAGGCCAACAAGGTGAGCGCGGAGCTGAGACGCCAGACGACCGAGAAGTGGTCGGATCTCTTTGCCGGCTAGCCGAATACAATGGTCTGGAGCACCTTTTGGGGAGCGCACGTGCCCATCAGCGAGGACACATACTTGCGACTGGCGTCGGAAGACTCCGACACGAAATGGGAACTTGTGTGCGGCAAGCTGCAGTCCAAGCCAGCCATGACCTTCGAGCACAACGATGTCGCGTTCAATCTCGCGGTTCAGCTTGCTGCGCAGCTTGATCGGCGCGCATTTCGCATGCGACATGATTCGGGACGCTTGCGCCGATCGTGCCAAAGCTACTTCATTCCGGATATCTCCGTCGTGCCCATGGCGCTGGCGTGCGGTCAGCAAAACACACGGCGCTTGGAGGTCTACACGGAGCCGCTCCCACTCGTGATCGAGGTCTGGTCTCCTTCGACCGGTGATTACGAAATCGAAACCAAGCTGCGCGAGGATCAGGAGCGCGGCGATCTCGAGATCTGGCGAGTCCATCCGTATGATCGCACGGTGACGAGCTGGATTCGTGAGCCCAACGGGGGCTACCGCGAATCATTGCATACCCAGGGCATTGTCCATCCGGCGGCGTTACCCGGCGTGTCGATCGATCTGGACACGGTGTTCGACTGACTCGTTGGGGCAGGCGCGCCCCTGCGCATCCGCCCTGGCATGAGATAATTCCGCGCTCACCCTCGCGATAATTGGATCCTTCATGCACGCAGCCATCCAGCTCGATTCCCCCGGGTTCCCCGCGGAATTCGAGCGCGACCCGATCATTCAGGTCAGCGACCTCCACAAGCATTTCGGCTCGCTCGCCGCGGTCGACGGCATCTCCTTCACCGTGGGGCGCGGCGAGGTGTTCGGCATTCTCGGACCGAACGGTGCGGGGAAGACGACAACGCTGGAGATCATGGAGACGCTCCAGCAGCCGACGAGCGGACGTGTCCTGATCGATGGCATCGACGCGCGAGGGGACTCGTGGGCCGTCAAGTCGCGGATCGGCGTTCAGCTCCAAACCGCTGGCTTCTATCCGGAGCTCTCGCTCATCCAGCTCCTGCGCATGTTCGCGGCCCTGTACAACGTTCGCGTCGACCCGATGGAGCTGCTTCGACGGTTTCAGCTCGAGGACAAGGCGTCCACGTTTTACAACCGGCTGTCGGGTGGGCAGAAGCAGCGCTTCTCTCTGGCGACCACGCTCCTCCACCGACCCTCGGTCATCTTTCTCGACGAGCCCACCACCGGGCTCGACCCGCAGGCTCGCCTGAACCTCTGGGACCTCATTCGCGAGGTTCGGAACGAGGGGACCACGGTCGTGCTGACGACGCACTACATGGACGAGGCGGAGCAGCTCTGCGATCGGATCGCGGTCATGGACCGCGGGCGCATCATTCGCATCGGAACCCCACGCGCGCTCATCGGCGAGCTGCTCGGGACCGGCTTCCGCAAGCCGATCGTGCGCCAGGACGCGACGCTGGAGGACGTATTCATCTGGCTGACGGGTCGGAGCCTCCGAGATGAATGAGCGTCGAAGTCGCGTGGTTGTATCGGCTCGGCGGCCGAACGAGCTGCGCTCCCTGGCTGCGCTCACGCTGTATCCGCTCCTCGCGATGTCGCGCAACGTTTCGACCATCGCGTTTGGCTTCTTGTTCCCGGTCGTGTTCATCGCGGTCTTCGGGTTGATTGGCGATCGCGGTTCCTCGCTGCATCTCGGGATCGCGCCGTCGAGCGCGGAGGGCCCGGTCTACGCGGGGCTGAGCCAGCTCCCGGGCCTGGATCTGGCCCTCGCCGACGACCAGGAGCTGGCGCGCGAAATGCGGGCAGGCAAGCTCGATGGGATCGTGGAGATCCGGGATGGTCAGGTATTGCTCACAGTCAACACCGCCAGCCCGCAGGCGCAGGTCTCGCGACTCTGGCTGGAGGCGGCGCTCGACCGCATGAACGTTCAGGAGGCGGGCATCACGTCCCCGCAGCACGTCCTCCGCGTGCAAGAAGTCGCGGGACGGCATGAGCGCTACATCGACTTCGCGCTCCCCGGTCAGATCGGATTCGCCCTGCTTTCCACCGCGATCTTTGGCACCGTCTTCGGTCTCATCTACTTGAAGAAGGCGCTGATCCTGAAGCGGCTCTTCGCCACGCCGGTGCACGGCATCACGATCCTCCTTGGACAGGGGATCGCGCGGCTCATTCTGGCGCTCGCGCAAACGGTGCTGATTCTCGCGGTCGGTATCCTCGCGTTCGGGTTCCAGCTCGCCAACGGCTGGGCGACCGCCCTCGAGATCCTGGTGCTCGTGGTGATCGGCCTCTTCGCCTTTCTCGGATTCGGGCTGTTCATCGCCGGGCGCACCACCGATGAGAATGCCGCGAGCCCTCTCACCAACCTCTTTACCCTGCCCCAGTTCCTGTTGAGCGGCGTCTTCTTCCCCACCGACGCGTTTCCGAGCTGGGTTCGCATGATCGCGGATGTGCTTCCGCTCACGTTCTTCAACGCTGCGATGCGCCAGATCGCCACCGAGGGAGCTGGCCTTCAGGACGTGCTCCCAGCCATCCTCGCCCTGTGTGCCTGGGGCGTCTTCAGCTACGTGCTCGCTGCCCGCACGTTCAAGTGGGTGTAGCCGCCTCACCGGTCCACGGGACGGCCAGAGTTCGCTCGCGGTAGCGCCACAGCAGGCTGAGAAACACGCACGTACCGCCGAACCAGAGGGCGCCCGGCGCCCAGGCGGCCAGCGCGGTGAAGCCAGACTGCTGGTCCACGTGCGCGGCGACGACGAGGATTCGGACGAAGGCGGCCAGCGACTGTGTGGAGAACCAGAGCCCGGAGAGCACGCCCTCTCGCCCTGTTCGGCCGAGGCTGATCGCCGTGGACAGGCCAGCCATGAGGACCGATCCCCACGCACCGCCGGCGACCACGTGCCCCGCGATAGTGAGCGCCAGATTGGGCGCGATGGCGGCCACCAGGAGCCCCAAGGTTCCCAGGCCCGCCGCGCTCGCCAGGACGAGGCCGCTCCCCAACCGCGGCGTGACAGCCGAGGCTGGGAACATGAAGAGGTTGAAGCCCACCCAGAAGATCGGGAGCAGGTAGTCGAGGTCCTGGGCGGAGGCGTAGCGGAGGTACTCGGCGGTCGAGTTGAATGAAATGTGCGCCTGTATTCCCAGGGCAACCAGTGCGCCCCCGGTGAGGAGCACCCGTGTCGTCGGGTTGATGGCGCGGGCAACGTGCACGGCGGCGACGGACGACCGGTTGTCGGCTTCCGCTGCGCCCGGCACCTGGTGGGACAAGGCGCGCTCGACCCACACCAATCCGCCCGTCGTCGCCGCGAGGGTCACGCTCGACAGTGCGAATGGGAGCCGCGGGTCCGCACCGCGCAGCAAGACGCCCAGGTAGGGCGCTGAGGCTCCGCCGATGGAAACTCCGACCATGCCCAGAGCGGCGAGGGCTGGGAGGCTCGGCGTGGCGGCGTAGCGGCTGAGGAGGACCCACGGCGGCGCGCGGAGCGCCGACGATGTGGCCGCCCAGATCACGAGCACCACAACGAAAAGGACCGGCGATCCAGTCCCCGCCGCGCTCGGCATGGCGACGAACAACGCACAGGCGAGCGCAGTCACACCGGCGATGGACGGGCCAATTCGGCCGATGGCGCGCGCAACGCTGTCCGCCGCGAAACCCATGAGGAAGTCTGTGAGGGTGAATATTGCCTGGTCGAGGACGAGGATCCAGGTGATGGCTTCCCGTGGAATTCCGACGCTTTGGGCCAACGCAGGCAAGAAGATGACGTAGATCGTCCACATCGTCGCAAAGAAAAATTGGACGACCGAGAGATAGATCGCGGCCGCGCGCGGTGCGGAACCTCCTACGTCGCTCTCGTTCGGACGTGTGCTGGCGCGCTGGATCACCGCATGCTCCAATGAAAACGAGCGTGCGCCCCGGGCAAAGCTGGTACTACCATTTCGCGCTACACGCGATCCAGCGGTTTTTGCCGGCGCCAGCGTCGCCGGCTAGACTGTCCGTCACGGAACGTGATTTGACCGAACGGAGAGTTCGGGACGCAAGGGGAGGCATCGACAGTGACACAGGAAGTGGCGATCGCTGCGCCGGTCCTCGAGGCGCTACCGGAGACCGCCTATCAGCGGTGGCGCAAGGCCGAGGGAGTGCCGGTCTACGCTGGATCGCACGTTTCGGACCTGCACACGGCCGACGTGGCCGACTGGCCGCGCATCGGCCAGCGGGGCGCAATCGTGAGCCTGGCGGACCAGGAGAAAAACGATGGCTGGCTCATCGAGATTCGGCCCGGCGGTCAAACCGAGGTGCTTCACCACATGGCTGAGGCGAGCATCTATATTGTCGACGGCCGCGGCGCGACCACGATCTGGCCCGCGGATTCGCGACAGAAACAGACGGTGGAGTGGCAGGCAGGCAGTCTCTTTTCGCCCCCGCTCAATTGCTACTACCAGCATTTCAATCTCGACGGCCAGCGGCCCGCCCGTGTGTTCGCCGCGACCACCGTGCCGCTGATGATGAACCTCACTCGCAACACCGACTTCGTGTTCAATTGCCCCTTCGCCTTTACGGATCGATACGACGGCTCCGACACCTTCTTCACCGACCCGGGGCGCAAGGTGGGCACCCGGCTTTGGCAGACGAACCTCGTGGCCAACACCCGAACGTTCCAGCTCGATCGCGATCACAGGGGAACCCGGAGCACCAACATGCGGTTCCTCATGTCCAGCAATGCGATGAGCGCGCACATCAGCGAGTTTCCGACGGGAACGTACAAGAAGGCGCACCGGCACGGTCCCGGGGCAGAGCTCATCATCCTGAACGGGGTCGGTTATTCGCTCCTCTGGTTCCCCGGCGGCGAGCGGGTGAAGGTCGACTGGAAGGAGGGCTCGATCTTTTCCCCGCGCGACGGCGAATACCACCAGCACTTCAACACCGGGCCGACGCCGGCGCGATACCTCGCGTACACCTTTGGAAGTCTGGTGGTCGACAACACGCGGGCCATGCGTGGCGCAGAGGTCAGCGAGCGTGAAGGCGGCTGGCAGATCGAATACGAGGACGAGGACCCGGAGGTCTACGACCTGTTCGCCCGCGAATGCGCGCGAAACGGCGCCGAGGTGACCATTCCCCGTCGCTCAGCGCGGCAGGCGGTCAGCTGAGGCCTGCGTCCAGGATGGAGACAACGAGCTCGTAGAGCCCCGGGTCGACGCTGTTGATGAGCCGCTGGACCTCGGGTCCGCCCCTGATGTGGGCGACGATTTCGTCGATGTCGGCGGACTGGACGTTCGAATACCAGGTTCCCTTCGGGTAGAGCACGATGTTCGGGCCCATCCAGCACGCACCGAAACAGATGTGCGTCTTCACGTCGATGTCGGAGCCCGCGAGCCGCTCAATGAGCATGTCGCGCAGCTCCTCGGAGCCGCCTTCACGGCAACTGATGTTGACGCAGACGTAGCAGGAGTTGATTTCGTCCGGGCGATCTGTCATGTGAGGGATTATCCACGGTTCGGACCAGTCCGGTCGAATCGTGGATCCGGCGGCCAGCGCCAGAGGATTGGAGCACGGAAGTGACCGAGGAACGAGGAGCGGGCAGTGGGCTCGCGGGCGTGATCGCGGGCGACACCGCGATCGCGACGGTGGGCAAGGAGGGCGTCGGCCTCACCTACCGGGGGTATTCCATCCACGACCTGGCGGAGCACGCCAGCTTCGAGGAGGTGGCGCACCTCCTGCTGACCGGTCAGCTTCCTGCGGCGACCGAGCTGGATGGCTTTCGTGCGAGGCTGCGGACAGGGCGGGACCTGCCCGCGGCGCTGCGATCGGCACTCGAACTCTTACCGGCCACGGCGCACCCCATGGATGTCATGCGAACCGGCTGCTCGATCATGGGATGTCTCGAGCGGGAGGAAGATTTTTCCGCGCAGCATCGGGTGGCCGAGCGTCTGACGGCGGCCTTCCCCGCCATGCTGCTCTACTGGTATCGGTTCCATCGCGACGGAACGCGGATCGACACTTCGGGTGGCGAGGACACGACCGCCGAGTACTTCCTGCGTCGGCTAACGGGATCCGAGCCGAGCCCGCTTCACATTCGGGCGATGGACGTCTCGCTCATCCTGTACGCGGAGCACGAGTTCAACGCTTCGACGTTCGCCGCGCGCGTGGCGGCATCTACCCTGAGCGATTTCTATTCGGCGATCACCGCGGCCATCGGCACCCTCCGTGGCCCGCTCCACGGAGGGGCTAACGAGGCTGCTATGGAGCTGATCGAGCGATTCTCGGACCCGGACGATGCCGAGCGCGGAATCATGAGGGCGCTGGCGCGGCGCGAGCTCATCATGGGGTTCGGGCATCGCGTGTACCGTGTCTCGGATCCCCGCTCCGACGTGATCAAGGGGTGGGCGCGGCGCCTGGGAGCGGACGTCGGCGATACACGGCTGTTCCCCATTTCCGAGCGGATCGAAGCGGTCATGTGGCGCGAGAAACGCCTGTTCCCCAACCTGGATTTCTACAGCGCTTCCGCGTACCACTTCATGGGAGTACCCACATCGATGTTCACCCCCGTGTTCGTGGTCTCGCGGATCACCGGCTGGGCGGCGCACGTGATGGAGCAGCGAGCCAACAACAAGTTGATCCGTCCGACCGCGAATTACGTGGGTCCCGAGGCCCGGCCATTCGTCCCCATCGAGCAACGTCGGGCAGGGGCGTGACTGCCCAGCTCCCCGATCCGGACCCGCTCCTCGACGCGATCGCTTCCTACGTCACGGCGCCCCCGGAATTTCGCGATGAGGCCTATGCGACTGCGCGCCTCTGTTTGCTGGACAGCCTCGGGTGCGCGATCCTGGCGCTGCGCTACCCCGCTTGCACCGGCTTGATCGGCCCGGTGCGGCCGTCGTTCGCCGTCGCTGACGGCCTTCGTGTGCCCGGCACGGCCTTTCGGCTCGATCCGATACAGGCAGCGTTCAGCCTCGGAACCATGATTCGCTGGCTGGACTTCAACGACACGTGGCTCGCCGCCGAATGGGGCCATCCCTCGGACAACCTTGGAGGCATCCTGCCTTGCGCCGAGCTGGCCAGCCGAGATTCGGTGGCTCGCGGCGGGGCGCCGCTATCCGTTCGCGACGTCCTCTCGGCGATGATCCAGGCCTACGAGATCCAGGGCGTCCTGGCCCTGGAGAACTCCTTCAATCGTCTCGGCTTGGACCACGTGATCCTCGTCCGCGTCGCGACGGCGGCGGTGGCGGCGCGGCTTCTCGGCGCCAATCGCGACCAGGTCCGCGCCGCGGTCTCCAACGCGTGGATCGACGGGGGCGCGCTCCGGACCTACCGACACGCCCCCAACGTCGGGCCTCGCAAATCCTGGGCAGCTGGCGACGCCACGAGTCGCGGCGTGTGGCACGCCCTGATGGCGCTTCGGGGCGAGCCCGGATACCCGGGTGCCCTCAGTGCGCCGACGTGGGGGTTCACGGACGTCCTTCTTCGGGGCAATGCTCTGGTCCTGGCGCGACCGTTCGGCAGCTACGTGATCGAGAACGTGCTGTTCAAGATCTCGTACCCCGCCGAGTTCCACGGCCAGACCGCCGTGGAGGCGGCGATTCGCCTCCACCCGGTGGTTCGCGGCCGGATCGAGGAGGTCGAGCGGGTCCTCATCGAAACGCAGGAGTCCGCGATGCGGATCATCGCGAAGGACGGTCCGCTTCGGAACCCCGCAGATCGGGACCACTGCATCCAATTCATGGTGGCGGTTGGCCTGGTCCACGGGAACCTCACCGCCGACGACTACGAGGATGGGCCCGCGTCCGATCCGCGGATCGAACGGCTCCGCGCGCGGACCGAGGTGCGCGAAAACTCGCGGTACTCCCGCGATTATCTGGATCCGGACAAGCGGTCGGTGGCCAACGCCGTGCAGGTCGTGTTCCGCGACGGGACGCGGACGGACCGCCTCGAGATCGAGTACCCCATTGGCCATCGCCGTCGGCGCGTCGAGGGCATCCCTCTGCTGCGCGACAAGCTGGTCCGGAACCTGGGCGCCAGCCTGTCCCGCGAGGCCGTGGCCGCGATCAGCAGCCTGGCCGACGAGCCATCGAGGATGGATGCCTGCGCGGTGCGTGATTTTCTCGCGCTGTTTGACGCGACCGGACCGTCGTGTTAGGGTCATTGCACCGTCAGGGGAGGCAGCCATGGCGTATGACGTGCTCATTCGCAACGGGACGATCATCGATGGCTCAGGCCTGCCGGCCTTTCACGGCGACGTCGCGATCCGCGATGGGCGAATCGTCGAGATCGGCCGAGTCGAGGGTGGGGCGCGACGGGTCCTGAACGCCGACGGCATGGCCGTGGCGCCAGGGATCATCGACAACCACACCCATTACGACGCCCAAGTCACGTGGGACCCGCTGTGCACCTATTCGTGCTACCACGGCGCCACCACTGTGATCGTCGGAAACTGTTCGCTCGCCCTTGCGCCCGCCCGTCCCGAGGATCGCGCTGCGCTCGCCAGCGTCCTCTCGCACGTCGAGGCGATCCCCCTCGACGCCATCAACGCCGGTGTCGAGTGGTCCTGGGAATCGATCCCCGAGTACATGGACGCCCTCGATCGACGGTTGGGCGTGAACGTGGCGTGCCTCATCGGGCACTCGGCCGTGCGCCGGTACGTCATGGGGCAGGCGTCGCAGGAGCGCGAGGCGACCGACGACGAGATCGCGGCCATGCGCGCCATCGTGCGGAAGGGCCTGGAGGCGGGGGCAATCGGCATCTCCTTCGAGCGGAATCTTCGCCACTTCGATTGGGACGGCCGCCTCGCACCGACAAATCTTGCGAGCGAAGACGAGATCTACTCCGTCGCCCGAGTCGCCGACGAGGCCGGACGCGGGGTGATTCAGTACGGCGGCGAGCGCGCGCTGGGAGTGCGGCTCGCGCGCTCGAGTGGGCGGCCGGTCTTCTACGGAAACATCACCTGGCAAGCGACTTACCCGGACCGGTGGCGCGCATATCTCGGCGAAGTTGAGGAGCTGCAGGCCGAGGGCTATCGCGCGTATCAGTACGTGATGCCGCGGCCCGGCGACCTGCGCTTCACGCTGAAGACCGCCCAGCATTTCGACGCGATGCCCACCTGGCGCTCCCTCATGCTGATGCCGCTGGAAGAACGTACGCGCGCGTTCCGGGACCCCGGTACCCGCGCGCGGTTGCACCACGAGGCTGTCGACACCCCGCCAAATCCGGACGTCGCGGGCGATTTCACGCGCCGGTGGGACCTGTGCTTCGTGCATCAGGTCCATCGGACCGAGAACGCGGCGCTCCGCGGCAAGAGCATCGCGCAAATCGCCGCGGAGACGGGACGCGACGTGCTAGACGTGTTCCTCGACCTCGCGCTGAGCGAGGATCTCGAGACCGAGTTCGAGCGCCGGGAGGTGAACAGCGACGAAGCCGCCATGGCGACGCTTCTCAATAGCCCGCACATGGTGATCGGCCAATCCGACGGCGGCGCCCACGTGGTCTTTCGCACCGATTACAGTTATGGCACGTATCTGCTTGCGCACTGGGTCCGGGAAAAGGGCATTATGTCGCTGGAGGAAGCGATTCGGAAGCTCACCTTCGTGCCCGCATCGCTATTCGGGCTCTACGATCGCGGGCTCCTACGCCCCGGCCTCGCGGCCGATGTCGTCGTATTCGACCCGGACACCATCGCGCCGTGCGAGCCGGAAGAGGCGGCGGACCTGCCTGGCGGGGCCCGGCGGCGCAAGCAATTGGCCCACGGTATCGAGTGGACACTGGTCAATGGGAGCGTATTGATGGAAGAGGGCGAGCCGACGGGCGCGCTGCCCGGGCGAGTAGTCCGAGGAAACAGCGTGGCGGATCGATGACGCCCGCCCGACGCTTCGGCCGGTCGCTCGCCCGAACACGCGGCCATGCTTTCGGTTTCCTGGTGGAGGTGAGCTGGTGAAGCTGCAGCCCCTGGCGCTTGCAGAGGCGCACATGGAGGTCCGTTCGGCGAAAGAATCGCTCCCCGTCCTTACGGACCTGCTCCTGTTCGAGCAGGTGGCCGCGGGACCGGGCGGCTTCGTGATGAAGCATCCCGCCTCGGAATGGGAGCTAGTCGTCCACGAGGCAAGCGGCGCGACGGAAAAGCAGATGCACAATCACTTCGGCGTGCGCGTCATCTCCAACGCGGAAGTCAACGCCGCGTACCGGTACTTGAGCGCGCATAAGAGCGAGTACGAACTGGCAGATCTCAAGCAGCCGGAGTATTCCCACGGGTCGTTCTCCATCTATTTCAAAGAGCCGGGGACCAACGGCTGGGAGATCGAGTGTTTCGAGGACGTGCTTCGAAAGGAGTCGGGGGGGACACGACTCGGCGGTGTGCGGTCGCCGCACTGGAGCGCCGCCATCTCCCCGGATCGATTTCCGGGCCGCGGATACGTGCCCCAAGCGTTCACCCACGGAACGTTGCTGGTGGGCGACGAGGAGCGCTCGGCTGAGTTCTATCGCGAGGTGCTTGGCCTGGAGTGCTGGAAGGCATATGCCCACGTCGTGTATCTCAAGCATCCAGCGTCGAAGCACTACGTCGTCTGCCTCTGCCGCGAAGGTGAGAATTCGCACTCGCCCAACTTCCGGTACACCCTGACGCTCAAGGCTGCAGCGGACGTTGAAGACGCGCACGAATGGCTGCGCCGATCGGGGGGCGAGCTGGGTATCACGGAGCTGGGCGATCTGCGCGGCGGAGGAGATGCAGCGTCATTCCTGCTGCGCGACCTCGATCGGAACTGGTGGGAGATCGCGGCAGGCGACACACACGATTAAAGAACAGACCATCGGGAGGATTCGCCGTGCTGACGAAGGAGCAGAACGACATTCTGACGCAGGTGGGCGCGGGAACGCCCGGAGGTGAGCTGCTCCGGCGCTACTGGCACCCGATCGCCATTGCTCGCGAGCTGAGCGAGGAGTCGCCAACGAAGTTTGTGCGCGTGCTCGGCGAGGATCTCGTCCTCTTCCGCGACAAAAGCGGCAACGTCGGGCTGATCCAGGACCATTGCGCGCATCGCGGCGCGTCGATGCTCTACGGTCGCGTCGAAGCGCGCGGCATCGCCTGCGCGTACCATGGCTGGCTGTACGACACGAAGGGCAACTGCCTCGAGACGCCCGCCGAGCCGGCTGATAGCAAGTTCTTTCTCACGGTGAAGGTGCGGGCGTATCCGGTGCAGCGCTACGCGGGGCTGTACTGGGCGTATCTCGGGCCGCAGCCGGCGCCGGTCCTCCCCCGGTTCGACGTGCTGGCGCGCACCGACGGGCATCGGCGGATCACCGTCTTCCCCGTTCTCGACTGCAACTGGTTCGCCGCCGCCGAAAATGCCGTCGATCCCTGGCACCTGCAGATCCTGCATCAGGACCAGCCCCGAAGCACGGAACGACCGGTCAACACCACGCGCGGTTACGTGGACGACATCGAGTCGAGCGATTTCTACCTCACCCCGTACGGGATCATGAAGAAGCGCGTGTACAAGAACGGGAGCGTGGAAGAGCACCCGATGATCTTCCCGACCCACCTGCGGACGGGCCAATTGTGGCTGCGCACGCCGATGGATGACACGCACACCTGGCAGGTCACGATGGCATTTGTGCGCAATGCGGACGGGTCTGCGGTGGACCCGTCGACGGAGGATCCGGAAGTCATCTACTTGCCCGCCGTGAAAGACCCGGCTGACGCTATGCACCCCGTTGCGAAATACAACTTCTACGCACCCTGGGGGCAGATCCTTACCCAGGACATCGTCATGTGGGAGACGCAGGGGCCGATCTCACCGCGCGTCGACGAGCGCCTCGCGACCTCTGACAAGGGGATCGTTATGCTCCGTGATCTGATGTTCTCGGAGATCGAGAAGGTTCAGCGCGGAGAGGACCCGATGGGCGTGATTCGCGATCCCGACCACGCCATCATCGATACGAATCTCGACCACGAGCATGGACGGATCACGGGCATCTCGACGCAGACCGTCGCATGGCGCGCCCCGGGCATGGAGAACGTATCCGAGGCAGAGCTCGCGGTCATGGGGTACGGCCGGCCCCCCGGCGCCTAGCGCCCTGGCGCGGACTTCGCTGCAATAGGCGGACCGGCCGGCCGCGCGACGGCGCTACCAGAGCGCATCCGATGCCATGCGCGCGCCCGCGACCAGGGACGCGAGCTTCGCCCACGCGATCCGCGGATCGACGCTGGTGCTGACGACAAACGTACCAAAGCCGCAATCTGTCCCGGCGATGACGTTCTCCCTTCCGACCAGCTCGGCGTAGCGCGTGATGCGCTGGGCCACGAGCTCCGGGTGCTCCACGAAGTTCGTGCAGGTATCGATGACGCCGGGGATGATGATCTTGCCATCCGGCAGTCGAATATCCTTGAAGATGGCCCACTCGTGCTCGTGTCTGGGATTCGCACCCTCGAACGACACGGCAGAGGGACGCGCCTGGAAGACGAGGTCGATGATCTCCCGCAACGGGATGTCGTGTGTGTGCGGGCCGGCCCAGTTGCCCCAACAGAGATGCATCCGCAGCTGCTCCGTCGGCAGCCCCTCGAGGGCATAGTTCAGCGCTTCGACGTGCATGTGCGTCGCTGCTCGCACGCGGACGACCTCTTCGGGTCCGGATGAGGCGCGCCCGAGGGAGGTGAGGTCGGGGCAGTCGACCTGGAGAACGAAGCCCGCATCCACGATGGCGCGGTATTCGTACTTCATCGCATCGGCGAGGGCGTAGATGTACGCCTCCTCCGACGGATAGTAAAAGTTGTGGAGGAAGACGGAGATCGTGCCCGGCGAAACCGCGGTCATAAAGACGTCCGTCGGGTTTGCGGCCGTAACCGCGGATCGCAGGTTGGCGATGTCGCGATGCACCGCCTTCGCATCCCGAAGCTCGATTGGTCCGATGCAGGCGGGCATCTTTCGTCGCGCGCGGCTGGGATCGCGCGCTCGGCGCTGCGCCCATTCGGGGAACTCTTCGGCGTAGATGTCCACGGGCGTCGGGCTCTCGCCGCCGAACCCGCTGAGGCGGTCCTTCACGTACGTGGCATAGGAGGGCTTACTCATCTCGCCGTCGTCCACGACGTCGATGCCGGTCGATACCTGGCGCTGGACGACGTCCGACACGGCCGCCGCTACCCGGCCTTCGAGTCCCGACGCGTCGCGCCCTTCTTCCTGCGCGAAGACGAGCTGGGCCAGGTCGTCCGGTCGCGGCAAGCTGCCGGTGTGGGTCGTCAGGATGCGTCCGTCGCTCCGTTTCATGATCCAAACCTCCCTCAGCAGCGCGCTTGATTGTACGGGCAGCCTAGATAACGATTGTTTCAGTCCTGTTACAGCCTGTTTGTCACGGGCCAGCTGTTCATTTCGTTTCTCCAACTAAACTTTCCGCATCTTGGATCGAGTGGAGGAAGGCATGGCTGTAGCTTCTGCACCTGCCGATACGATCAACCCGCGGCAGCTTCTCGCAGCGCTCCGCGCGGTGCGCAAGGGCGACTTTACGGTTCGGCTTCCCCTCGATCAGCTCGGCATCGGCGGGGAGATCGCCGAGGCGTTCAACGATGTCGTGGAGCTGAACCAGCGGACGGCGAAGGAGCTGAATCGAATCTCGCGGGTCGTCGGTCGGGATGGTCAGATCGGCCAGCGGGCTTCGCTCGGCGAGGTGAGCGGCGCGTGGGCGGGATACGTGGAGCACGTGAACTTGCTCATCCACGACCTCTCGACGCCAACCGTCGAAGTGAGCCGAGTGCTGGGCGCGGTCGCCCGCGGTGATCTCTCCCAGCGCATGGCCCTCGAGATCGATGGACGCCCACTCAAGGGCGAGTTTCTGCGTTCCAGCAAGATCGTCAATACGATGGTGGACCAGCTGAACTCGTTCGCGTCGGAGGTGACGCGAGTGGCGCGGGAGGTGGGCTCGGAGGGGAAGCTGGGCGGCCAGGCCAACGTGCCGGGCGTGGCCGGGACGTGGAAGGACCTGACCGACTCGGTGAACATGATGGCCGGGAACCTGACGGCTCAGGTGCGGAACATCGCCGAGGTGACGACGGCGGTGGCGAACGGGGACCTGTCGAAGAAGATCACGGTGGATGTGCGGGGGGAGATTCTGGAGCTGAAGGACACCATCAACACGATGGTGGACCAGCTGAACGCGTTCGCGTCGGAGGTGACGCGAGTGGCGCGGGAGGTGGGCTCGGAGGGGAAGCTGGGC